>Ga0123354_10000951_pt1 | contig 32686 bp, 45 predicted proteins | sample TergutLab28metaG_2_FD_97872 | JGI IMG/M metagenome (GOLD analysis project Ga0123354, IMG submission 97872) | Labiotermes labralis P4 segment gut microbial communities from Petit-Saut dam, French Guiana - Lab288 P4 | ecosystem: Host-associated > Arthropoda: Insects > Digestive system > Gut ... | reverse complement strand
AGGTCTTCTCCGCAACAACTGCAATAGTGGGGCGACAATATTTCTATTTTATCCGGCGTTTGCATCTCAAGACATTTGCCTGTATGACCTACTTGTATAATTGAAAAAATAAAATGTGCAAAATTTTAAAATGAATTGTACAAAAAAAATGCAATTGACCTCTGTCTGCGCTATTTAAAAAACATTTCAAGAGTGGTTAAATAGCCTTTAGTAATTACATATCATCCATTCTAATTGTCGCCTTCTGTATTGGGTTTTACATGCAGACACTTGTCGTTCGACTTCGTGAATTTTCCACCCAAAACGCTCTGTAAAATCTTTGATTAATTCATTTGGATACATTGTAAGCATGAATTTTCCCTGTAGTGTGGAGCATAGTTCTAACAGTTCTTTGAGGCTCTGCTCATTAAACATGCCGCTATAATGTCCCATATCACTCCCAACATAAGGCGGATCTATAAAGTGAAAAGCATTAAGACAGTCGTAACGGCGTATAATTGTAAAAGCATCATCGCATTCTATTGTAGAATGTTCAAGTAAATTCTTTAAATCGTCAGTGAAAATTTCTTTTGCACAGTGCATTTTTCGCGGATGACGGCTTTCTGACTTGTCAAACCCAAAGCTGGATGACAGTTGCCCGGCGAATCCCATTTTACTCAGAATAAATACCGCCCATGCACGTTGTACATTGCTAAAATAATCAGGGTTATTGTATATATACCAGGCATGTTGATGCTGATTGCGGCAATGTAGGGTTTTACTAACCTCTATTCGTAATTCGTCAAGATTGCTTACTACAGTCTTGTAGAAATTAATTAACTCTCCGTTCAAATCATTGATCACATTCACTTTTGCCGGTTCTTTATCGAAAAAGACTGCTGCTCCGCCTGCGAATGGTTCACAATATAATTCGTGTTGCGGAATAAACGGTCTGATATGTTTTAACATCCCTTGCTTGCCGCCGTAATAAGTTATAGGCGTTTTTAATCTATAATTTTGTTTCATATTTTTATTTCGTTATTAATTTTTGTACTTTTGCAACTCTCACAATTTTATCGAAAAAAGGTGTATGCGCACCTTGCAAAGGCTTATAGCCTCTGTCAGTGGTGCGCATACACCTTAAATGTTTTAACGGGGTGAGAGCCGTTAAGAATGGCGGGGGTTTTTTATACCTCCTTTTTTACATTATTCCAAATACAACAAATACCGCTGTAACCAACCCTCCTAAAACAGTAGCCAGCCAATCCCACTTATCAAATGAGCTTTTCCTTATAAAGACATCAACAAGCTCTTTTAAAAGTCCTACAACAACAGCAATTAATATTGCTACTAACCACATCTTATGTGGTGCAAAAGCAGCTAACCAGCCGCCTGCTAAAAAGTGGAGCACTTTATCAATCCCCACTTTGTTAATGATTTTCATTTGTATATCCATAATCTTTTTTTATATAAAAATAGTTCACATCGTTCCCATTTTGAATTATAAATTTTCAAAAGGTATTCCTGTAGCAGTACATAATTTCATTAATTTATCTAACAAATATTGCATGCTTGTATTTTTAATTTCACCACGCCTATTTAAATCAGTACAGCGAAAATAAAATGCGTTAGCAAATTCACCACCTGCGTTGAATCGTGCTTTTTTTATTACACAGTTTGCTATCCATGCATTTGATAAAGTATTAAAATCACTGTTTATACCTGCATTAGTAATACCATCTATGTAATTTTTATTACTATCGTAAAAAGCACAAAAAGTAATAGTTCCTGGCATATTTTGATAACCATCTACAATTAAATCTTGCGATTTATTAATTGGTATAAAATCAGTAGTGTAAAATCCATTCTGCGTTATTTCTACGCCATCAGAATATCTAATTGCCTTATTTTCATTCTTAAAATATTGTCCTGTAATTTTTTGTGTATCCGGTTCAGGATATACCGACCGCATCCCATTTAATACAAAAGAATAGAATTGTAACGCCATCCTTCTCTGGATCGGTGAGCCTGTACGATTACTCTGATGATACATGTTAACGACATTATTTTGCCACTCTGTTGGATTAACTTCCCAATTTGAATGTAAAACTGGGGGCATGTGAGATGCCATGTAATCTGGGTGACCTGGACTTCCTGTTGGTTGTATCAAAACTTCGAATGGTACATTGCTCGAAAACAAAGCATTTTCATCAAATGTCATGAGTGCAAATCCCCATTTCTTCTGTAAAATACGAATAGACTTATTATAAGTTGTCCTACTATCGGATGGCCAAGTAACTGCGATTATATAACATGGTTTGCCCTCCTGTGTATTGTACCAAAGACTTTCAGGGTCAAATTTTGCATTGTAACAATCTAAACGATATTGTTTAAGTACATAATCCCATGCCATTGAAAAATCATTGTCCGGTATAAATTCATAATCTGCGTAATCAGACACTTTTTCTCGTAATCTGTCTTCAATGTGTACCGGTACTGTATTAGAGTGAGATAACACCAACACTTCAAAATCATTAAATTCTGCATGTGTGAAAACTTCTCCGTATGGACGATCAGCATCCCTATTTTTATACATGTTTGCGAACTGATAAATCAGTTGCCCGGATTGTGCATAATTATAGCCCTTTACGCCAAGCATAGCACAGGCATCTAAAAACCATGTGTTTTTTGGATATGCCGTTGAGTTACCGAATAGCATCATATTAGGTCGATAGCCGCCGGTTTTTATTTCTCCACCTTCTATATTAGTAACCAAATACGCAATACCTAAAAATGGCTCAAAAGGTGTTGCTAATCGACCAATTTCAAGTTGTGCCGCATTTGGATTGTAAGTTGCTCCTGCTACATTTTTCAATGATAATCTCGAATAACTATAATTTGAAGGTAATACAGCCTGTAGTACGCCACCATCGCTTAACAAAAATCTTTGCCAGCCATCACCTATTGCTTTGTCATTTATATCATAATGTACAAGATAAACATAATCGCTTGCAGGATTCGGTATTATACCGGATACTGTATAGTATTCTCGATTTATTAAGACAAATTTATTAGACAATATACCATTTGTATTGTGAACTACTGATAATATGCTATCAACGCTTACAGATACAGCATAACCATTTAGATTTTCATCCGGATTTAAGAAATTACGTCCTTTAGGAACAGGCTTTAAAATTACATGCTTACCTATTTCTGCATATTTTTCTAATTCTTCACTTATATCAATATTTCTAACGACATATTTTCCTGAAAAAGGCTCAAATGTAGTAGCTATTTCACCGAGTTCCAACTGAGCAACATCCGGATTATAAATAGCAGTATCGTTATTTTTTATAGAAAGTAAAGAATATTCATAATCAGCAGGTAGCATAATCATTAATTTTCCGATAGCGCGATCGAATGTCTGAAAAGATAATATCTCATTATCTCCTTTACAATGTAAAATACGAACATTGTTAGAATTCGGATTGGGAATAATTCCAGATATTGTGTAATATTCTGCATTTTTTAGTCTTAAACGATTTGAAATAATACCAAAATCGTTAACTAATAAACTTGCAATTGAAGGAACATCCGCACTGATAGTAATCGTATAACCAATTAAATTTTTAGATGGATTTAATAAATTACGTCCAGTTGGTACTTCTTCCAGAATTACATGCCTATCTATTATAGCTGCATTTATTTGCTTATTAGTAAATTCTATTGCTGATGCAATGGAAACTCCGGATACGATTCTGGGATTTAAATTTATTGCACCTGTACACCTTACAAAAACTGCATCTTCTGGAATATTTTCTTTTTCGACTACAAAAATTTTAGTTTGACCTGTAATTGTAGTATCGGAATATGCAGAAATAAATTTAAATTCTTTATCGTAAAATGCGTACGGTACTGTATTTGTACTAACTATTACATGACCATTTACTACAAAATCTTGACTCTTATCGAGCGGTAAAAATAACGTAGCATAAATATTATCGGATGTACTTTCCGTTACCGTTCCATTACCCCTTACCGCCATGCGTTTTAATACAAAGAATTCTCCGAACGTATTTTTCTGATTGAAATTTTGATGGTCTAATAAGGCAGCTAAATTAAAACCTATGATTTTGCCATTTCTTGATGGGACAGTTAATTCTTCTGTACATCTGATATAGCGAGAACCAACCGGTATATTAGCAGTCTCAACAACATAGACATTATCAGCATTTTCCGGGCCGTCGTATGCCCATAAAAATTGATAATTTGCATCATAAAATGCTACAGGAGTTAAATTATTAGCAGCAAGCCGAAATCCATTCACACTAATTGCTACTTTTCCTGTAATAGGTAAAAATTCAGTTGCATTAATTCCAGAAACTGATGAGGTTACAGTGCCGTCTGTTCTTACAGCATAACCTTTTACGGTATATAAATCTCCAACGGTTCCCTTCCTAATTTCTTCTACATATTTTCTTGTTTCGCCGCTCCCAATTTGAATCGCTTTTGCATTCAGCAATCCATTTGGATTTTCTGACTTTATAAAATTTACTAATGCTAATTTAGCGTTATTTGGAATTAGCGGATTTAGAGAAGCCGATACGACAGAAATAAATGATTGTGATGATGGATTTAAATCATTGAAAAATAAGATATAAGAAGGATTTGCACCACTAATTTCTAATCTTCCGGAAGCCTCAAAAATCATTATCCACCCACAGTCATAAATTTTGCTTTTCTCATAACCAGTAAAATTATCATCTACGCCATGAGTTGCTGCATGGTCATAATCAATATTTATGAATCCACTAAATGAACGATCGGGAAGGAATTTATCCATTACATCGCGCCCTAATTGAGCCAAATCATCTTGTGTTGCCACGTCAGCAGGAAAAGCCCTTAATCCGGTATTTGCCCAAGCAGTACCATTAAATGAATAAATATACCCAACTGAAGTAACCATCGCTGCCCATCCTCTATCTGCATTCGGATAAGTAGTTGCCAAGTCAGAAACATTAGCAACCTGGTCTTTCCAAATCAAACCCTGTGTAGCCGATTCAATTGTTTCCTGAAGTCCGAAAATCTGTGATTGTGGAATTTTTTCGGATTTATGCCAAAAAGACAACCATGTCTGCCTGAACTGGTCTGCTGTCGGAAAAAGTCCAGTTTGAAACCACGATATGATTTGTTGTAAATTTACCATAATTGTATTTATTTTACTTTGATTATATATGCCAGGACAAAATATGGAGGTCTGTTTTCGTGCGGTTGTCCACCTCCTACACTTTGAATTGTAGCATCATTCCACCGTTGCTCTGTCATACTTCCAACATTATATTCCCTTCCTGCATTAATGGCGTCAATGGAACCGGGTGATGCCTGTTCGTCAATATCACTTGCTTTGGCTGATAATTTATTAAAGATAGGATTATTGGTATGATCATGTGATGGAATTTGACTGGTTGTAAGTGTCACTTTTTCAGATCCGCCAATTTTTTGATTAGAAATTCCATTATAATCAGGTGCTGAAGAATCGTATCCTACCACAAAACGTCCACGAATATCAGGCAATGCAAAACTACTAACGCCGTTACCTCCAAATGCAGTTCCTAAATTTTCAAACAATTCAGGGTAATCAGTTACAGACAATATAGAACCATCGCATAGTTTATAGTCAGATGGGATCTTTGCCACTTGACCAGACCACATTTTTACAGTTCCCGGCACATCTCCCTTTATCGATTCAACTCTTTGTTGTAGCTGTTGATTTGTCAGAACCTGAACAAAATCAGACCAATTGTATTCACCTGTATCAGAAAATTTTGCATTGCGGAAAATGTATGCTTCAGGATAATCAACACCGAATGCGTGGAGTGTTTGGGTTGTTTGCGCAATAGTAATCTTCGTTTTCTTTGCTCCACCTTCAAACATAAGTAATTCTCTGTTTATGACAATAATACCGTTGCTTACCATTGTGCCATTGTCAACACATCCTGAAAGAATGTAATTTGAACCACCCAGCAAAGACATATTTGCGCTTAATCCAATCATTTGTTGCAACATATCCATTGTATCCGATGATAATGGAAAGTTGTCCTTTGCCGTAAAATTTATTTTATTCATATACGATACTATATTTTTTAGATGCTATTTTATTTTGATTTACCAATATCCTCAAACGTTTTAATTCAGGAACAGATAATGTATAGCCCATTGGAAATACTACTTCAAAATCTGTGTTGTTTGCGCCGATCTGACTATCCCTGTTCAGCAAATATGGTGTAAATCCTTCCGCTGCTTCTTTGGAAATCATTATTGGTTTATTCTTATTTTCCTTCCATAACAGGAAAAAATCAAAATCAATCGGTGCAATTCTTACCCTGATCCGGCGTTCAACGAAATCAAAATTATCATTCAACAGTGCCTGTATATAGCATGTTTGTGCATTGATACTTGTTGACAGGGATTGAACAAAAGTATTGAAACTGCTATTTAGTAAATCCAACGGCTTAACCAGTGATGTGATAAATATCTTTACTACTTCATTTCGTAGCAATACCGGTGTTAAAAGTAAAACCAGCAATGAATAATTGATATTATAATACTTCTTCATTCGGTATAAAATTTAAGATCAAGTTTGCGTCTGAAATTTGATAATATCCGGCATGTGCAACTTCACGTGCATTTATTTCCGTAAATTCGGTAAATACACCAAACCTTGATGCAGCAGACTTGATTTCAGCTATAAGAACGCCATCAATTACCTGTAAAGTATCAACTAATCCCTGGTTGGTGTATGTGCCGTTAAATGAAAGGTTTTTCAAATGGTTTCTGATTGCATCCTGAACCGGCGTGTTGGCGGTTCCGTCCAACCGGCGTCCAGTTTCATCCAGCACCAACGGATCATAATAAATGTCGATTACCAAACGCATTTCATCAGGCGGATCATTAATTACCGATGTGCGCATGCCTGCGTATTGAACGTTATTTAAGTATTGTTTAAATGCAATTAACTGAGCGGGTGACAACGGCTGCCTTACTCCATTTTGGTCATCTGTTGCAATTTTCACATAAAGAATGCTTTTGTCTCTTGCTTCAACGGCTGCTGCATAATGAACAACCCGCATGGCTGCAATTTGTCCGGCTGTAAGTCCTGTGTTATCATAAAAATCGGTTTCCGGAACCAATTCCATCCCAAATTGAAATAACATTGCTTTATAAGCATACCAATTGACCGTACCGGAAAGTTGTGCATTCAGTATTTCCGAAATATCAATTTTGAACCGCTCAAATAATTCCTGCATCACAAACATTGCAGTGGAAACATCCGAGAAAATAATATTTTCCAACGACACGGCTGAAAACTGATCTTCAAACGTCAGATCGGGAGACAATCTATAAGTTTCTATTATAGTATCATTACCGATATACGAATCAGTCATCAGGCGCTTAAATTCAGCAATAGTCATTATTTCTTTATTTTAATGATTATAAAAACAATAATTCCGATAATCGACAATACACCGACAGCCATCAGTTTCCTTTGTAAATCGCTTAATCCGGTTTGCTTTTCTTCTTTTATTTCGGACTTTGTTTTGACGGTTATATTTGAATTATCCTCTGTTTTATTTACCGAAACGCTGTCTTTTTCCTGATGTATGCTGTCCGTTTGGTTCACGGTTGTTTCCCTATTGATTTTTATGTTTGTTTCTTCACTTACCGGATGTTTTCCGGTAAGTGAATCAGCCGGCTTTTCCGTGTCATATTTTACATTTTTAATGTCAATGTTTAATTGTTCATTAATCAGTCTTTTTACAATCTGATCAGTCAGTTCCTTCAACCTGTTTTCATTTGATGATGATATGTCATTATCAATCTTTATTTCCTGATTCATTTTTGAATCGGAAACCGTTTTTTGCGGTGATTTGCAGGAAATCACACACACACAAGCCAATAATATGAATATTAAATTTTTCATTGCATGTTTTTTTCTATTGTTTGTATAACTGATTTTAGTGATTTTGCATAATTCGGATCGGTAGCATAACCGGCACTTGCAATTTCTTCTGCAAATTTGTAAGAATCATTTTTGAACTCTAAAGCTTTTGCATAACGCTTGTTTTGAAAGAAAAAGTTTGCATGATCAGTGAATGATTCTTCGGGCGAATCATACTTTCTGAACCAGTCTTTCACTCTATATAAATACTTTCCATCTGTCCGTCTGGTTATTGATATGACTTCAGGAAAACGATATGCTTGTTTATCGTCACTTAAAATTTCGGTAGTTGTAAGTAATTGTTTTTTATTTTCCGGAGTATCTTTTGTTGCTTTCACTCCAAAAAAATTGTTACCAGGAGCCGATTCGCTCCATCCGGATTCAAGTGCAGCCTGCGCAAGTGTAAAACGCGCATCTATTCCTTTTTTTGATTGCGTTCTAATCGCATGTTTATAATATTCTGAAACAAATTGTTTCGGTGTCATTTTTGCCATCTTTTTACTCTTTTTTTCTATTTTTACAATCTACCACAATACACTTATAAGTTTTCAGTTCACGTATATCAGCACAATTTTGCTCGACTATTTTTTCAAGGCTGGAAATCTGACCTTTCATCTCCAAATTTTCCTTTTTCATTATTTCTTTATCGGTACGTAAATCCTGAATTGTTTCCTGATAAACGTCCTGGACTGCTTTCATAGCATCCGCCTGCGCTGTCTTGCGTGTATATTTAACTGCTAAAACGGCAGCTAAACCACCGCCCGTAATGAATGTTAATATCGAATCTAAATAAGCTGTAAAAAATTCATTCATAATTTTATGATACTATAAAAGTTATTTCTACTGCCATATATCCGATACCTCTAAAGCTCCTTCCGTCAGGATCTGCTGCTGTCGCCGGATATATGTTGTTTATATTATAATAGTTCATCACACGCCTGTCTACCGGAACGGATTGAAGAACCCGTGAACCGGCGGTCATCTTGTCGGTTATCGAGACGCCGTTATTGATTGCCATCTCAACAATCGCTTCGATACTTCCGGCTTCTCGCACAACAATATCACCCAGCCATTGCCCCTGCTTACTTGTAATTTGCATTAATTTCAATATTTTGACCGTTTATTTCCAGATGATTCACCTGCATTCCTTCAGCGCCCAATTGCTGTCTAATTCTATGCTTATACAATAAAAAATCATGATCCAGCAACATATTGTCGATGCCGACGCCAACCGTTGGTTGTTCTTTGAGTTCTCCCGGCTGCATATACAGGATAATGGCTGTATTTTGCTTTGTTACATCACCGATATGCAAACCCTGAACAATCTTTCCTTCAGAGTTCCTGACCACCTTAATGTCAAAATCATTAGTAGCTGGATTCAACAGGATACCTAAACTCTTATTCATTTGAATATCTGTTTTAATGAATTTTCAATGACATTTAATTGACTGATCGTTCCCGGATCGAATGTCCCAGTCCCGTTTGGCGTAATTACCTGTGCTTTGGAAAGTAGTTGAAGTAATTGCGACAATAGTTGCATCAGATTCTGTCCATTGCATGTGAGTTCAATTTTATCAATAATATCAGCTGCCAATACAAATAAGTTGTTAAGATCTCCGGAAAACGATCCAATCAACACATTGCTTCCAGGCATTGGAATTAACAGTACCTGATTGTCCGTTTTTGCGGTCGTTGCTTTCAATCGGACATCGGAAATTAAAAGCCCGTCAATATTAATGGTACAGGTATTGCCCTCAACGCTTTCAATTGTTGCAGGGAAAAACGCCTGTCCATTAAACCGAAAGTATTTCAATAATTCTGATATACGTCTGTACTTATCCATTGCCGGTTAATTTACGTCCCAATTCTACTTTACGAATACCTCCATTTTCACTGAAAGTGGTTGTTACTGAAATCACATAGTATGATCCGGTTTTGAACTCATATTCCCGATCATGTATGTGTGCAGAGTATGTTGGCTCGACAAAAGGAATCAGCCAACCGATGATATTTCCTTCATAACCGTCGTAAGTAAGGTATTTCATTTGGGCTTCACCCCGTTTTATTAATTCCTCCCGACTCATAGGACTTGAAACAAAAATGGTTCTTTTTTCACCACCGGTTATACCCACTGTTACTTTCTGTTTCTTTCCATCTAACGTGACACCTTCAACTGTCACTTCAAACCTGCGATCGTCTTTGTTCCTGTACTTCAAATCGGATTTTTCAATATTGACAGCAAAATCATAATAGACATCGCCGCCTTTTTCAATATAGAGTGGATGGATATTAAGTTCACTGCCTTTCATGTAGATATTTGCCAGTGTGTCTTCCTGTATTTTTTTCAGCACATCGAAAGCGTTAGCATTTTTGATGACAAACTTTTCGTATGTAATATCACAGGTGCAATTTAATTCTTTCATACCGATTTCAGACAGGCAGTATTGGGCAATTTCTTTTACGGTTGTTTTGTTGAATTGCTTGTCTTTAACCGGCTTCCTGGTCAAATAAATTCCATCTTCACAGTTGAAAGTAAGCCGACTGTCGTCCGTATCAATTCGCTGCAAATAACCTTCAAATTCAGTTATCAGGTTGTCATCATATCCAAGTTTTATGGTTACAGCGTCACCTACTTTCACCTTGTCTTCAATATCCAACGACTGATTATAGACAACGCCCGGAACTGTCACGACGGCTGTGTCTGCCAACAAGTCAACGGACTTGTGTATTTCTACTGATTCTAACAAACCGAGTTTATAGCTTCCGATCTGTATATCATAAACCATGTTAAACATCTTTTACCTCAATAAACAGTTCATACAAATCATCACTGTAAGCATCAATGGAAAAGTTCTGCACGTTTTCACCTTTAGAAAAAGGAAACGAATATGGTTCAACAACAATCTGATGCACATTTAATAGCTGAAGCAATTCATTTTTTATCTCAATAGCTTTTCGTTGAGTAATTGCTTGGTACAGCGTTGACAGTTCCTGTGACGGATAGGTGTACAAATCGGAATGAGCTAACGATCCCTGAATGTTTATCTGCAAATCATCTTCAGCCCAACGTTCTTTTATGGTTCCACGCCTTTCGGACTTTGCTACATTTCGCCGGACAATCGTATTTTTGCCGGATATGGAAATAAGCGGTTCAACAGGGAACAACCACCACGATCCATCCGGTAAACGGAAAGACAATGGAAGAACCATTGACACCGGTTGTCCGGATTGAACCAAATCGCTGGCATCACGTACCGTGATCCGGTCATTCTTTGTAAAAATTGTATTGAAAGGTAATGCCATAATCTTAAATCGCTTGTCCCTGTGCCATTGAAAGCACACGTGTCATTTCATCTAAAACAACATCACGCATATTTTCGGCAGACTCACGAAATCCGTTTTTATTGATGTTTATTGTCCCAACCAGTTCACCCAAATTAATAGTGATATTCGTCGTTTTGGTTCCGCCGGTTGCAATACTGTTCGCGGTATCTTTACCTGCATCGCTTCCGGTTCCGCCACCGCTCATCACCCTGCCGGTTCCGGCAACACCAGTAGTATTTGTTCCCGGAACGCCAGGCGCTGAAATACCCAGCTTTTGCTTTACATCTCCCATGATGTCCTTCAGTCCTTTTCCATTGCTTTTGACCTCCCAGACTGTCATGTCCGACATTTGTTTCTTCAACTCCTCAATCTTTCCTTTTGAAGCTGCAATTTCATCCAAACGTGCATTTCTCTGGCTTTCCAATGCCGCAAGTCCGGCATTGGCGCCTTTTTTATCCCAAAGAGATTGTAATTTATACCATCCTTTTTCAATGACCTCAAACCCGGATAAAAAAACATTCTTTATTTCAAGCCATTTTAACGATATACTTTCCTTAAATAAGTCAATACCGAGTTTCATCCATTTCATCACGTTATCCCATGTTTTTCCCCATCCATCTGTTGTGTATGCTACATAAGCTATGATTGCAATAAGAGCAACTATAGCGGCAATAATCAAACCAACCGGATTAGCGCTCATAGCTACATTTAGCAGCCATTGTGCAGCGGTCCAAATTTTTACAACAGTTGTTATAATTCCTATCGCAACCGCAAGCGATCCAATCGCTACAGTTATTCCAGTTATAACAGGATCACCGCTTTTCAGTTTGTCGAAAAAACCACCAAACGTATCAGTCAGCCATTTTACTGCTTTTTGAAAAACAATGGAAATTATTTCCATTACCGGCGCAAGTGTTTTTTGAATACTGACAGCAACCTCACCAAGCGTCATCTTAATACTTCCCATCGTTTTATTATACCTTGCCAACGGATCGGCATTAAAAGCAGCCTGTGCAGCGCCGCCAACTTTTTGCTGTACAACATCAATCAGCATCAGGCGTGCTTTTGCTTCATTACCCGCTTTGGCAATTTTCTGAATTTTATCAACCGTATTCGGATCAATTTTTAATTGCATCGCCAAACGACGCATCATTTCAGGATTATTAACCGCCTTAGCAATTGCATTTCCGGCTTCAGTTAATCCCATCCCAAATTTTGTTGCCATATCGGCAGATGCCATTGCCAACTTACTCATTTCACCTTCACCGATGTTACCGACCATACGCAGCTGGCTTTGCAGACCTATAATTTCACTTTTGGAAAATAAAACGGATTTAGACATGTCGATAGCACCTTTTATGGCTTTCTCATAGGCTTCTTGACTATACGCTCCCATGTTCTGCATGGTATTTGCCAACTGCGCTTCTGCCTGATGGAGCGCATGTACCTTTTCGACGCCCTCCTTTGTCATATTGAAAATCTGGAAAGCACCGAAACTTATACCGACCATTTTAAAAATATTTCCTAACCCTGATGCTACACCGCTTACCTGCTCAAGTCCGTTTTTGACATTTTTGGATTCGGCACCGATTTTTTGCATTGTGGACGTCATATTCCCTTTCAGGTCTAATGTATAAGAAAGTATATTACTCATTTCCCGGCTTCTTTTTTTCTAATCCAGTTTAACGATTCGGCTTGTATTGCCCATTCTTCATCAGTCAGCCCGTCGGGATCTTCAATATGCAGATAATACCGTAATTGTGCGTTTATTTGCAAGATCCCGTTTTGGGCAACAATATTTGTGGCTGACTTTAGAGCTTTGTTATTTCAGCATCCTTGATTTCAACAATTTCATTCAGTTTGGCAGATACGCCAAAGAATTTTTCATCGTCTGTTTTGATGCTTTCGTCACCACCCAGCCAACAGTTTTGTAACAGCGCTTCATTGGCCCGTATCGGATTGTTTCCGAGTGTTGCCACATAAGACATTGTTTTTCTGTCCGGCTTTTTCAGGTAGCAGACGGAATCGCCCACTTCGACTTTGAAAATATCACCGTGCTTCTTTTTCCATTCCGCAATCTGCTCGGCTGTCGCCGTTCCTTTTAATTCGTCCATTGTAAATAATATTTAAGCGTTTTTAATATCCAATGCCAAAAACGGCATGTCAATTTCCATAAATTTAGCTCCCTGCGCCATACCCTTTTCGTATTCGGTAAATTCAGCGCCGATAATGATGTCTGTCGAAATTGCCGTTGAAGCTACTGATGTCACAGTTGCTTCAGCGCCGTATGATACCACAATATCAACCTTTGCAGTCAATACGTTTCCGCCGGTTGCCACTTCCAGCGCTTCCAGTTGGCTTTGCGTAAATTTGATGCTTCCTGTTACCGATTCATTTCCGCTTTGAATGCTGTGCGCCTTTCGGCCTTTGGCAAACATCGCCTCTTTTTCACGCTGCCGTTTATATTTTACTTCCCGAAATCCGGCAATGGGTACACCACCGATAACCATGCTGATGTCTGCCCATTCGTATTCACGTCCGTTGATTTGAAATCCATTCATATTAACTTTCGTTTACGGTGAAACCTAACAATACCTTTATATATCGTGCGTATCCAAAAGGACGTACACGTAATTCCACATTAATCATACTGGTTGCCAATACATCCTGTGAAGGATCAATGGAAACTTGTACGCCGTTATCACCATCATCTGACAATTCACCCTGCGCAGTCATGTTTGACGCAATGGCATTGATAACGATCTGCTGCCAAGAAACAATAACCGGATGCAACATGGTTCCGTCCGATTTCACACTGACTTTGTCCAACAGCTGCTGAACCAACACAGCATACGCAATGCGTGCTGCTTTGTCGATTGTTCTAACTGCTGTTAAATGGTTGTAATCGTCCGTTTCTTTCGTTGCCATCAGGTCATCCGAAATAAAATAGCCGGATATTCCGGTGAACGTTCTGAAGGTGATGTATGACAGATCATAGATTGTTTCCGTATCTGCCAGTTCAATCGTTGTGTTGCCGGCAAACATGGTGAGTACATTCAAAGCGCCGTCAGCCACACGTCCAATGTTACGGTCAACGCTTGCCGATGCGATCCGTCCGGCAACTAATCCAACAGCTTGATTTTTTGCACCGGCTGTAATCGAACCAAGCACAACGGCTGCACGGTAATAAGAATTTGTTTTCAAATCTTTTAATTCCGATGCGCTACCGGTAAAATTCAGTCCATCCAGGATGACAAATATAGGTGCATACCGTGTAGTTCTCGACCATTCTCCTAACCCTTGCGCATTCAGCAATGCTGCCGGAATATCGCTATCTAAACCATCTGTGATTGTTGGCGTTCCTGTTGATACGGCCGTAACAACAAAACCCCGTAACTCACCTTTGGTTGCATCAATTACATTGCGCAAATAAGGATTATCCTTATTCAGCGCATCGGACATTTTCAAGGTAGTTGGATAGCCTATGATGAACACGCGGGTTCCTTCCTGAGCCTCCGTATAGAAATCTTTCACGGTTTGATACAGCAGAGGATTGTTACCGGCTGTGATTCCAAGCGCGTCCACATCCGAAAGTCGTCTGATGCTGTAATGTTTTGCTAAATCAAACGTTCCGGCTACAGCTACAGCGCCACATACAACCAAACACAGCAATCCGTCTGCGCTTGAAATCGTTTGACCTAACGCACCGTTTCCGTAATCAATTGTTACTTTTGGTAATCCGTTCATTTTACTCTTTGTTAATTGTTACAACTACATCATCTTTCAATGATCCGGCATGTTTGTGCGCATCGCTTTTTTCAAAGAATGGAATCAGGTCTGATGTAAAATGCAATATCTTACAGTTGGCATGTTTTGCAAATACGTCCGATGCAATCTTTTTACATTGTTCTGCTTTCCCTTTTTCAAAAGCGTCAACAGTTACAATACCTTTTTCCTGCAAGTAATCATCGACCATCTTTTCAATGACTGCTTTTGCCTCCTGGTAGGTTTCTTCAATTTCACTATCCGTTACCTGATCACCAGTTCCACCCCCTTCTTCGCCAACTGTTTCTTCTTTATTTTCAGAATCCAGTCCGGCATTCCCTTTGTTATCTGCTTGCTGACTTCCACCCTGTTCCGCTGAAACCTGAAGTTTTTCTTCATTGCCTTCAGGTTGTTCCGGCGTTGCCGACGCGGAATCGGAATTTCCTGCTGTTTCTTGTACTGCCAGTAAATCCGTTGCAGGCTGCACAACCACTTCTTTATTTGTTTTAACATTTTTTTTTGCCATGATTAAAATTGATTTTAAAAACAGGCTTCAGACCAAATCATAAATGAAGGCGAAGCCTGTTTCGGATTTATGAAGAAAAAACATGAAAATTATGCCGCATCAGTATAAATTGCACCGATACCGTATGAACGGAAGGGCAATGCCACAAAACGCATCTGAAAACCAAGCAACCAGCCACGATAATCAGCCCAACGCTTTTCCGGTTCACCCTCAATTGTACCCATTGCACGCATCGCTTCGCTTTTTACGAAAGCAACTGACGTCACAGCGCCGGTTGCCGATCCGTATGGCATCTTTGCGCCTGTCGTAACATTATATTTGGGATTGCCGGTAAATGTGTATATTTTGAAGGTGTCGATGTTGCCATCGATCATCATCTGTTTATACAACTTAATATCTTCATTTTTTAAGTCCGCTTTGTGTTGTGGACTTAACAATAAAATACGTCCTTCCTGTGGCAAATCGCCATTATCAAAAGCCAATGATAATTCCGTAATGTCACGGTAGGTTATTGCCTTTGTACCGTCACCGCGATCGGCGCCGGTGGTTTTAAGTACCGGTGTGTTGGATGTATGACTTGCTGGCGCAATATTATACGCAGCAGACACGGACGCTTTCTTTCTTAAAGTGTTTGCGTGTTGTGTTGCAACAGATTCAGCCTTATTATATGCTGTTTCCATTTCTTCTACATTAGTAATATGTGTGGGCTTGGTGTCGAACGTTGCCAATGGAATCCGGATACCTGTATCCGTTCGTTGAACCGGAACCAAAGGCCAAACATTATTGTTTTCCACTACCTCCGGGTCAGCCCCGCATTCTGCCAGGTTGATAGTATTGTTATCAACCATGTGATCCATACTTGTCAATTCATTCAGCCATGATCCGTCGGGATAAAAGAGGCTTAAAATGATTGATGTAAAAATTTCTTTAAATACACTTGCCATTGATTTTACTTTTTAAGTGTTAATTGTAACCTTTCAAACTCTTTCGGATTTTCCTCTTTGATTTTGGTTAATCCCTTCGAATCTTCCTTCATCCATTTCAGGTAATCCCATGTTTCACGACCTGCTGTAAGGTTTGATTTTTGAACCTTATCAGCAAGGGTTTCGCTCGCTGATTCCATTTTCGCGTCAATCATTGCTTTTACGTCCTCAAAGACTCCTTTTTCAGCCATCTTCTCAAAGGACAAACGTTCTGTTTCCGAAATTTTGCCGGCTTTTACAGCAGCGTTCAGATAATCGGTTTGCGCCTGTTTTTGATTGGCTTTCAAATCTGCTTTAAGTTTTTCGATTTCTTTGTCCTTTTCTGCAACTGCCAGTTCCACATCTTTAGGTGTGTAATCGGCATCCAGTTTCAGGATTTCAACTGTCTTTTGCGACAGCTTAAAAACTACTTCGCTCATTTGAATTGTTTTTTGATAGTTATTATTAAAATTGAAGTTTATTTTAACCTGGTCAAATGTCAGTTCTTCCAGTTTTTCATTGTATAATCGGATGGCGCCGGCATCGGAAGGAATGGAAACAATACTGGCTTCTACCAGCTCAGATTCGGACATCACAAATTCATCGTCAATGTATTCCAGTTTTATTGGTATGATTCCGACGGAGGCACAGCGAAGAAAATTTTTATCAATCTTCCTTGCAATCTCTTTTCCAACCGGATCTTCCATATCGAATACCGGCAATGCAGTCAACTGATTGTTTTCCTTTTTCCAATCTTCCCATCTGCCAATCACAATGTCCGGATTGTGTTCTTTCAACATTACCGGATTCAAGGCAAAGCGCTCCATCTTGAGTCCGGCGATGGCTATCCTGTAACCTTTTGAATTGGTGCTTGCCCCATCTGATAATACAAATATTTTTCCCATTTTTTCAATTAAATTTCAGGGCAAAGGTGCTAATCGGATAATTGATTGCAAAAAATCACCGTCATGATGTCAGTCTTTTTTTAATATGGTATATCAAATACCCACTTTTGCACTGTAAATAAAGTGATGGATATGGCAAAAGAATTAAACAGAGAGGAAAAAAAGAAGCTGGCAAAAGAACTGTTTTTGACCGGAAAGCATCAGCAGAAGGAAATTGCAAAAATGGTTGGTACGGCTGAAAATACCATTGGTCGTTGGGTAAAAGACGGTAAATGGGAATTGCTGCGCGCAAACCTGACCACTACCAAAGAAAGCGTTCTTTCCAATTGGTATGCACAACTTGCTGAACTGAACAAAAACATCGCAGACAGGGAAGCTGGCAGCAGGTTTCCAACGTCATCCGAATCAGACCGGATGATTAAAATATCGGCTGCAATCAAAAAATTGGAAACAGAAACCGGTATTGCCGAAATTACCAGTGTTTGCATCGGACTCTGTGAATTTATCAGGAAGTACGATGTTGAAGAAGCCAAACGGATCAGCGACCATTTTAATGCTTATATCGAAAGTAAAATGAAATGATATGGCTACAATTCAGGAAACAAAACAGGCATATAACGAATGGCAAACTTATCGTGAAGGGTTAAAAAAAGCTACAACAGTTGAAAAGACTGAATCATTTGGAGAGAAACAGGCACGCATTAAACGACTGGAAGCTGATAATGAAGCATGGTTTACCTATTACTTTCCCCATGTCTCGAACAATCCCGGAACGAATGAACCCATACCACCGGCTGATTTTCATATAAAAGCCACAAAACGTGTTATGCAGGACAGGAACTGGTTTGAATGCCGATGCTGGTCACGATCTCTGGCAAAATCCACAAGGACAAGAATGGAGGTCTTAAAATTAGTTGTGACCGGAAAGAAGAAAAACGTTTTAATGATCTCAAATTCGTGGGAAAATGCGTGCAGACTTCTTGAACCTTTCCGCGCAGAACTGGATTCCAATCAGCGGATCATAAACGATTACGGGAAACAGTATGGTTTCAAAAAGTGGAAAACCGGTGATTTCATAACTAAAAGAGGCGCCGCTTTCCGTGCTGTTGGCGCTGATCAGTCGCCACGTGGCGCAAATGAAAACAATGTCCGGCCCGATACACTGTTGTTTGATGATATTGATACGGATCAGGATTGCAAGAATCCCGATATTATCAAAGAACGTGTTAAATGGATTTTCGGTGCGGTTATCGGAACACGTGAAATATATATCAAACTTTTGATAATAACATGTGGAAACATCATTGCCGAATATTGCTGCATGACTGAAATGATGAAAAAAGCCAATTATGTTGATGTAGTGAACATCAGGACAAATGGCGTTAGTAGTTGGTCAAAAAACAGTGAACAGGATATTGATGAAGCGCTTTCCATTTTACCATATTCTATCATCCAACAGGAATATTATAATAGTCCGGTAACTGAAGGCCGTATCTTTTTTAACCTTACATACGGAAATATACCAATGCTTTCTACAATGGAACAGTTGATTGCGTATGGCGATCCGTCCACATCAAACCAGGAGTCAAAAAACAGTTCATTCAAAGTGGTTGCATTATTAGGGAGAAAAAAGGGCATTACCTATATAATAAAGATATTTTGCAAACAGTGTGGACAGGCTGAATTTATTCAGGCTTATTATGATATGTACACTATTGTGACAGCAGCAGGCGCAACAGCGCAATATTATATGGAATGCAACAGCCTTCAGGAAGGTTTCTTTGATTCATTCTATGAACCGGAATTTAAGCGTATCAGTGTGCAAAAACAAGTACCGCTGTTTGTCCAAAAGGATCAAAGACCAAAGGCAAATAAATATACACGTATAGAAGCCACACTGCAACCACCCTATAAATTGGGATGGCTGATCTTTAATCAAAAGGAAGAAAAGAATAAATACATGCAGGAAACCGACGGTCAATTCAAAGCAGTATCACCTACATACAAAGGCGCAATAGATGCACCGGACTGCATTGAAGGCGGGTATAAAATATTGGATAAAAAAGGCGGTATGGCTTTGAATAATTTCCGCTATCAAAAACGGAGTTCACGACGGTATTAAATAACAATTAAACAGCATTTAATTATGTTTCTGACAGAAGAAGAAATAAAATCGGTAATGTATGCCTACCAAGTAGGAGAAATTGTTGAAAATGATCCTGATATTGTTATGGATGGGATCCTGGCAGGCGTATCGGAAGTGAAATCATACTTTACGGCATCCAATCAAAAACAATGGAGCGACGGGCGTCCAAGATATGACATTAATAAAATATTCGGGGTAACCGGTTCCGATCGTGACCCGTTTGTGCTTCGTATGTGTAAAACGGTTGCCGCATGGAATATTTGCGAGTTGTCGAATGTTGACATCATTTATGATCATGTGAAAGAAAGGTATGAAAATGTTATCAAAACACTGGAAAAGATTGCCGGCATAGGAGATTATAAAGGTTCGCCAACATTGACGCCCGACCTGCCAACCATTGAACCCGATCCGGATGCCGGAAGCGGTAAAAAGCCTTTCCGTTACGGTTCACGTAGAAAATTTTATCACGAATAAATCAAATTATATGGCAACACAAAATAATACACTGTCACTTGCACCACGCGTGGTTAAAAAATACATATTGCAGACACGTCGTGATATTGCGGACTGGAAATGGAGCAAACAACTGGCAACTGCACCAACCGATCCGAAAGTATATCTTTTGCAAGATGTCTTTACAGACATTTCAGGTGATGCACTGTTAACATCGCAGATGAACAACCGGCGTGAACAAACTATATCGGCGCCGTTTGAACTGGTGACGCCGGATGATAAACCGGATGAAAAAATGACAAAAATCATTCAGGAAATTCCAATTACCACTGATGTTTTGGGACATATTTGGGACAGCGAGTTTTACGGTTATTCTGTGATTGAATTTTCGGTAAAAAATGGCACAAAGAACGTTGAATTAATTAACCGGAGAAATATCATACCATCCGTCGGCAGGTTCTATCCGGATACTTCAATGAACAATTATATTGAGTACCGGGACACAAAAGAATTTGGCAATTGGATACTTGAATTTGATTCCGGTGGAATTGGTTTGATGGATAAGGTTGTTCCTCATGTTTTATTCAAAAAATTTGCGCAATCCTGCTGGTCTGAACTCTGTGAGATATATGGCATCCCGCCGCGTGTAATGAAAACGGAAACACGTGATCCTGCCATGCTTGACCGAGCCGAATCCATGATGCGTGAAGTTGGAGCTGCTGCATGGTTCATCATTGATAAAACTGAAGAATTTGATTTTGCCAAAGGAGTTAACACAAACGGAGATGTTTATGCAAATCTGATAAATCTTTGTAACAATGAACTGAGTATGTTGGTTGCCGGCGCAATCATCGGGCAGGATACGAAAAACGGAAACGAAAGTAAGGAAAAAATTAGCATTTCGTTATTGGACAGGCTGGTTGATGCCGATAAACGGATGGCTGAAGTTTACATGAACTCTGTTGTTATTCCTGCCTGGATCAGGATTGGATGGATACCAGGAACCGCTTCACGTTTCCGATTTAAAGCCGTTGAAGATACCGACCAGCTTTGGACATACACTAAGGAACTGCTGTCATACAAGGAAGTGGACAATGATTTTATCAAAGAAAAGTTTGGTATTCCGGTAACCGACAAAGCTGTAAATTTTCAGTAGGTGCAACGGCAGTGTCATCACCGGATAAACTGTCACTGCATAATCTTTATAATCATAAATGTCCTGATTGCGGGGGACACATCGAACGTTTATCAATATCTGAAACGGAAAATGACGATCTGCAAAAGGCATTTAACAAGGCTGCACGTTGGATTTTCAGGGATAAGAAAACCGGCATCAATTCCGATGACATAAATCACAAAAACGTTCAGCCACTGTTAAATGCAACAAACGATATTTTGCAGGAAGGTTATAATAAAGGAATTGGACACAATGTTCCACAAGTGATGCAACGAAACCTTTCCGAAAACGTATATATTTTTTCCGGCGCCAAAACATATTCACAATTGAAAGAACTTGGCGGATTGCTGTCGGATGAAAACGGGAATATAAAGCCATTTAATAAATTTTGGCAGGATGCACAAACCATTTATCCTGAGTACAATCAATCTTATTTGCAAGCCGAATACGGATTTGCAACCCAATCGGCGCAAATGGCATCCAAATGGAATGATTATGAAGCGGACGGAGACAGATATAATTTACAATACAGGACAGCTGGTGACGATCGTGTTCGTGAATCGCATGCGATACTTCAAAATACCACTTTGCCGCCTTCCGATTCGTTTTGGACGGAATATTTCCCACCAAACGGTTGGAATTGTCGCTGCACTGCCGTTCAGGTTCGGAAATCAAAATATTCCGAATCGGACAGTTCGCAGGCAAAGCAATACGGGATGCAAGCTACTGAAGGAAAAAACAATATATTCCGGTTCAATCCCGGAAAGCAACAGGTGATATTTCCAGAACATCATCCGTATTTTAAGAGTTTAAGCAAACAGGAAAAGGATGTTATTACAAAAAAGGCAACCGAAAACAGCGAAGAATCATAGATGTAGATATTATGCAAACATTTCAGCAACTTTTTAATCAGCTTTTAAAAGATATCCAAGTTGAGTTGAACGATGAATTTGATCGTAATTTTGAAAGAAAGGCATTCTTCAACACAGCATGGAAGCCGGCAATCAAAAATTCAACCGGATCGTTGATGATGCGAACCGGTGCCTTGCGAAAATCACTGCGTTCCGAAATTATTGGGAATAATGCCATAAAATGGGAATCATCATTGCCATACGCAGATACACACAATAGTGGCGGAACTATCACGGTAACGCAAAAAATGAAAGGTTTCTTTTGGTACCGGTTCAAAATGGCAACCGGTGGAAACAGCAAAAACCTGAATGCTGAAGCGTTGTTTTGGAAATATATGGCATTAAAAAAGGTCGGATCGGTTATAACCATACCACAACGCCAATTCATCGGCGATCATTCGGTGGTGAAGCAAAGCGTTAAAAATGTTACTGATGAATGGTTCAACAGCGATGTGAAACAATACTTAGATAATGAACTTAATAATATAGTCAAATGAAACAGGTTGTTCAAAACATTCAGGACAGATTGGCGCAGGAAGTTCCTGCATTAAAGTACGTGGATCAGGATTGGGGGCAAATGGATTTCTTCCCAAACCCACCGGTGAAATACCCGTGCGCTTTAATTGACATTCAATCGGCGCAATACACCAATAACGGTAATTTTATCCAACAGGGAACCGCAATAGTCGTAATCCGGCTGTTTGACCTCAAATTAAGTAACAGCAGCCAGGCAGCGCCGACAGGTCAAAAAGAGAATGCCAAAAAAATTTGGCAACTGATTGAGGACGTGAACAAAGTTATTCATGGTCAAAACTTTTTGCAGGAAGGTTACGGGCTTCCGATACGTGAACAAATGCGCAGAACAAAGCGAAATGACGGCTGCTATCAAACGGAACTATATTATTCAGTGCAATTTACGGACACAACTTGTCAGCCTGAACTGATGCCGGTATCACCGGTAATTCCGAATGTAAAGACGGTCAGTCTGAAGAAAACGTAAAGAAAAAAGCCGTTGAAAAACGGCTTTTAAATTCTATTTAAGTGAAAGTCTATAAATCTATCTATTGGAAACTTGCCATATCGAAAATCATATTGGAATAAAACACTAACTTTTTTAGACATATATTCTTGCGCTTTTATGCTGTTTGATTGAGGATATTTTGATTTTCTTACCAGTGAAACAAAAAATTTATTATCTGTCCAATCATTGGGAGGATAGAATTTTCCCCAAAAAGAGTCGGAAGACGGCAGGGTAAATTCTTTACCCTGAAACTCTCTTAATTGAAGACTATATCTTTCATCTTTACTGTCATTATCATTCCATTTTTGAACACTTAAAGCGCAAGCTATTGCCAAATTATATTCGTTTTCTAAAGTTGCTGAATTACAATCCGAATACATTTTCTGAACTTCATGGTGAAACTTGTAAAACGGTTTTATTTCATTAGATTCAGTCAAAAGGCTACTGCTTAGTATTTTCATTTCTTCTTTTGATTTACATACCGAAAAGAAAAAAATATTATCTTTAATATAATCAACGAGTGTTTTAGGGACATTATATTCTATTGTTTTTTCAATATTAATATTCTTTTTTCCTATGATAGATAAAATTTTATTCAGCATGGAATCGCATTAATTTTCACCAAAGATAAACAAAAAAGCCCTGCAAATTGCAAGGCTTTTTAGAAAAATTTACTTTTACATCTTTTTTGCATCTTCCCATGCGGGAACTAATTCGTTTATAACTCTTTATCACTGTTTCAAAAATCGAAACTTAATTGTCTCTTGTCCACTTCATTTTTCTTCTTTTTTTCATTTACATCAGTGTTCATGTACCTCCAAAAAGTACGTTCACTCATCGGATATATAGACATCACGTTTTTTCTATAAGCCTGTAACTTGCATTTGCTTTGGTTGCCGGTCTCATAGTTTTCTTCAACTATGCGTTGAACGTTTTCAATCCGCTTCAGTAAATTTTCCTTTCTTGCATTCATGAATACTGATATGTTTATATTCTATCTGTTATTAATTGTATCAATTCATCTCTTGTTGTCCATTCTCTTACATTCAAAAGAAATTGCAATATGCTTATGTTTTCCTGCGGGTTTGCCGGTGCCAATTCGCCGCGCTCAAGCAAAATATATCCCTCGTCTAACAGCATCTCATTTAATTCTTTCCGTTCGCTTTCTTTGGCGGATGATATCGCATCGCTCAATTCTGAAACATAAATATCTACATTCATAACTTTGTCTATTTTATCAATTCATAATAATCTTCAAAATCTCCAAATCCTAAAACACAAATATCATCATCAACATCAAATTTGACCTCCATAAGAAGCGTTGCAACTCCATCAGGATAAGCAGTGAAAATATCCATTACTATTGCTTTATCGCCATTCTTTTTGTCCTTAAATCGTGAACCGATTTTTACCCCTGTATTATTCATAACTATTAATTTAAATGTAAGAAAGTAATACAATAAATAATATAGCAGTTGCAAGCGCCGCTATAATAAAAAAAGCAAATCCTAAAGAACAACCAATAGCGTCAAATTTGATTTTCATAATTTTGCTTTATAATTGGCTTCCATTAAACATACTTCTTCATAGATTTCATCCCAGCGAGGTAAACCGCCAACCTGTTTGTCGTCGATATACAGGTGTGCATATACCTTTCGGGAAGCATAACCATACAGTTCTACGCTACCTGTCTTGTGTTCGTTCACACGGTCGAATGGGATTCCTTGTTCCAACAGCCAGTTAATCATCTCTGTTTGATGACCGCGTTCCCGACACGTCCAAATAATCAGATAGTGTCCATCTGCTTTCAGCTTCTGCATTGTTTCAATTGCATACGGTGTTGGTGATCCGATGCCGGGCCACTTGCCCGTATGCAATGTTCCATCAAAATCAATTGCTATAATCATCGCTACTTTAGTCAATTGTTAATCAAATGCCGATATGGAAAGCGGTAAAGATTGTTCTTTCCCATTTTCATCCTTGTATTTTACTTCAATAAATTGACACGATGGCGACGGACGGTAAGCTTCCTTGATAATCGTAAGCCCGTCAATGAAATCCTGATCGCCGGACTTCTTAGCCAATTTTTCAAGTTCAAGAACTTTGCTTGCCTTCAAATTTCCTTTTCTGTCCTTTGCCAGCAAACCCATAACCGTTTCAACCAGATTGGCGCTATTTTCATCCTTTGCCAGTGATTTCAGATATTCTCTGACTTTTTGCACTCCAACTTCAACTTCATCAGCCCAACCTTCATATATCCGGTTGCCTAACTTAATCGAGATCGTACCATCTTCTGAAGTATAAGTATCAGAATTTCTATCGGATTTAGTTTTAAACAAATCTTCTTTCATTCCCCGAATTGTGTCGAATCTGGAAAACACAATTCCTTTTACATGAATCATTGCTCCTGACAGGTTTTTTAATTGCAGAAACATATCCCGAATAGCTTCATCTTTTAATTGTTTGTAGGATTCTCGATCCTGTTCTTTCTTTTGTTTTTCAGCCTGTTTTTCGGCTTCCAGTTCAGCAAACAATTTTTCTTTTTCTTCTTTTGATAATTTACTTAAATCCATAACTTTAATAATTAATTTGTTAATATTTAATTTTTATTCTCTTTTCTAAATGTAGACCGGATCAGTTCACGCTCCCATTCCGGTATGTTATTCATATTTTTTTCTCCGAATACACGGTACAAGTATTGTAATTGTTTCAATGGAATATCATTGAAATATTTAACCTTTGCAGCGTTGCAGGCAACCGCTTTTACATATTGCATGGTTGGCTTCTCCTTATTGTCCTTCATGTATGAAAACAGAACGGCAATCAACCTTTTGCGCGCCTTATCCAGTTCATCAAAGGATTGTTTGGTCAACTCTTTTTTCATCTGGTTGTATTTGTCCGGATAGTTAGCAAATAGATCGGACAGGCTACCGGTTATACCGCCAGAATATTCCCGGACAATTCCCTCCCGAATCACATTTTCAAAATTCTTATTATAGTCTTCCATGTTAGAAACATATCGGAAAAACCATGTGTGTGGGTTTGATTTTATTTTTTCCATTGTTCATTTAATATCTTAAAAGCCTCTTGTATTGCGTTAAAACTGTCTACCCATAAAACCAACTCAATTTGTGTAAGTACATAATCTTTATATACAAAAATCGGGAAACTGCCTGTAAACCAGCCCTCTTTCATATCATCTTCCTTTGCGAGAATTAATCGGTTAATCACAATAATATTACGCTCAGGCATGAAAACCCTTGTTTTTGAGAGCCTCCCGTTATGTGTCTTTGTTTTAAAACTATATTCTAAATATTCCATATCAACAAACTCCATGATAAATTTCACTTTTTTCTTCATCAATAATAATTTCACCGCCGGGTGAAAAACGAGAAGTTACAAAAGCCTTTAATCCTTCAACATGAAAGATAACTTTTGCTAATTTCTTTGTCATGCGTGCAATTGCCGGATAAGCCTCTTTTCTTTCTTCGTGCGCTACGAAAATGATTAGCTTTTCGGGAAGTGCATCCAACAGCTTTTTTTTGACTTCCGATGGCTTCATTTCATTTGAATATATTGTCAGGTTGTCAATCATAATGATTCCGGCAGAACGCTGTTTTTTGAACTTTGTGACAATATCGTCAACAGAAAGGTATTCATCCCAAAGAATATTATCGGAAGCGGTAATACCGGAACGCTTGACTGCATTGATAAAACTGTCGTCCAATCCTTCTTCTGCCGATATATATGCCACACGTTCATGTTTTGCTATTTCTTTTGCCAATTTGAGTGTAAACCACGTTTTTCCGTTCTTTTCGCGTCCGTAAACAATCCAACATCCTTTCCGTTCCGCACAGCCGACAACCGATTGAAACGCCGGGTTTGTAAATACAACCGGCGCTGTGTTCTTTTTAGCAAACAGGTTCGATGTTGTCCGACCGCGAGCCATTACAATTATGCGTTATGCAACAGCAACAGCGATTCGGCGCGCCTAAGTCCCGAAATGGTACCGTTGATATTTATCAAACTTTTCTTTACCAACTCATTTAGCATGCCTTTGTCGTTGATATTAGCCGAAAGGACATCCCGGATCAATTTTTCGTAAAAAGCATATTTCTCATTTTTTTCAGCCGGAACAATGGAGCTGAAATTTTCAGAGAAGCGCGAAAACAGTTCAGCGTAATAGTCCCGGTCATTAGATACGCCGGTACTAATCTTGCTACGCAAAGCGTTTGCGCCCATCATGTACCAGCCGACCAAACCTTCAGTTGCATTCCAATACTCTTGAACTAATCCTAACGCTTCTTTACACAATGCGCCGGCTTCATCAATGATTATTACAGGATTTTCCAACATTGATAAATAATACTTTGTGTTTTCTTTGATCTCAACAAAATTTCCCTTGACCTCAACCCCGACGACACGCGCCAATGCTTTGATAAATTCAACCTTTTTCTTGCATTGCGTACAGTCTAAATAAAAGCAGTTTTTCAGTGTTTTAGCCAAATATTTAGCTGTGAATGTTTTACCGATACCGCAATTATCAACGAAAATCCGGCTTTTGGAAAACTGTTTGCAAAACATGATTTCTTCACGTATCTGAAGGAAAACATCCGTTTCAACAGCGTTCCATTTCCGTGTGTTGGTACTGATTCCCAATTCACGTCCCAATCTCAACCAGGTTGTGTTTGGCAGCAGTTTTTCACGTTCACCGTTTTTAATCCGGTTAAAAACAGCCGGATTAACGTCTATTGAGCGTGCAAAAGCAGCATCAGAGCCGCCAAAATTTTCACGTAGCGTCAATAATTCTGTTACTACTTTGTCTTTGAATAAATCTGTAATTTCCATATTTTCTTATTTAAATGATTTTTAAAATCTGTTTAATAGCGGTTTAACAAACGATGTAGTTTGTGTTGAGATTATGGACGGTTCCGGATCGTTGTCAATACTTGCAAGTACTTTTGCCGGTTCCGGATTCGGAACATAATCAACTTTTGTGTGTCCGTTCGGATCGAATATTTGGAATGAATTACCTATCGTTACCGGACGATTGTCAATAATCGTCAGTTTATCCAATCCTTTTTTATGCCGGTTGGCAAAGCTTTCAATTGTCGTTACATACTTACTCATCAATTCCCGATTCATCAAGTCGTGTTCATCCTGGTCAATCTTTGCCCGCCGGTATCCGGGTTGTGGAACCGCTTCGCAAATAAACCGGTTATCCAAGTATATGTACGCCTTCAACACTTCTCCGTGATTGGTATCGAGCCATTTTATTTCAATATCACGTCCTTCTACCTGCTTCATCATATTGATCAGCTTATCGCCAACGCAGATTACGCCGTCCATTCCAAGCAGAAATTTTTCGCTCCGGAAATTGATCATCCCGGCATGAACTGATGATTTTTCAGTAAAACCAATGTATGGCAATATTCCATGATAATTGACCGGCGTCAATCCGGGATGCTGCATTGAAAGGAAAACATCCCAGCGCGACATACCTTTGATTTTGGAATGTTCCATATTATTCCATTCCTGTAGATGGTGCAGACTGCGATTAACAATTTCATCGTAAGGAACTATGATTTTTGTATTGCGGTCGGTACGTGACTGATTTGCTTCAGACAGGGCAAACGGACGGGCAAGCCAGCCAATATCTTCTTTTTCTTTTCCGTAACGAAGTTGACGCCAGTAACGTTCAATCACCTTGCCTCGCGCGTTATTAGCTTCAATCCGGACACGCTCAAACATATTGCCTTCCTGAAGCAAGGTGTTTTTGTAAGCCGAGTTCAATGCCGATTCACATTCTAATTCGTAGGGTAAATGAAGTCCCCACATAGCATAATTGCGTACCATTTGGCGGTAAAATTCAGCGATAATTCCTTCTTTGGAGGTTCCGTATATCCAACTGACAAACGCTTCGCTTCCAACATCAACACCGCAATAAAACCAAACCCTATCGCCCGCTTTATTATAGACAAAAGGTGGCTGCCTGTCATCAATAGAAACAATAGCGCCTGCTTTCTCCAGTTTATTGAGATTGTGATAAGGTTTGAACAGTTGCATCCAGTTTTGACGGTTTCCGTCGCGGGATAGGTAGTTTCCAGCTTTATTTTCCCATTTTGAAAGATGGTTCCAAACGGTTGCAACACTTAATTTTTCAAATGATTTAGGATTGTATAATTCACCAGTTGTCTCGTTGATCACTTCAACATAGCCATTCAGAAAACCTTCGTATATACGTGAAACTTCTGCGTATGTCGGCTTATGATCCATTCCGGTAAACATATTGTTAAGCAACTCTATATGATCGTCATCTACTTTCAGTGCGTTAGCCTGTCGGTGTCCTTTATGGATTAGTTCTGTATATCCGTTTTTTTTGTATGAATTGTATTTTTCGCGCAAACGGCGTTCGTTTTCAGGAAGTGTATGTCTGGTTGTTTCTTTAAACCGGTTGGATTCGATTGTAATAATTGACCAGATGTTATTAGCGCTGCCGTGTAATTCTTTGCGTATTTTCCGGCGATTGTCGTAAACTTTACCGATCGTATTCAGGACGGAAGCGTTGATGGTGTATTCATCTACTTTTGAACGCTCCAAACTGGTCTGATCATCAAATTTGTGGATAGAAAAGAAACTGAACGCTTCCATGTCCCGGATGTAGTGTTTTTCAAAAAGTGTCTGTTGTGTTAATCTTTGCGCTTCACCAAAGGCGATTACAATTAATTCCTGCCATTTATGTGGTAAACTTTCAAAGGAAACAAGCATTGGTGTGTTGGTTGTAGCTATTCGTAATTTTACAATTTTTACTCGTCCAACTTTTTTCTTTAATCCACTTTCTGTGATTAAGCATAGGCTTTCAGGATGTGCATTTTCTCCACTGAACAAAAACCTACCTTGCACGCCTAATTTTCCTTCGTGATATTCGTATGGACTTTCTTTACACATAAGTTTTTTATTTTTTTTATTGTTCCCGGAAACAGAACCAACCGCGTCCGGGATATAATGCCTATATTTGCAAAATGAAACAATAACTAAAAAATATAAGCATTATGGATAATTTATCTAAAGACATTGAAGATTTGAAATCTTGTTTTGACAACCTACAATCAGTGAGTGCAGAATTGCACGCACGTGTTAGAACGCTTACATCTTTGATTTTAGGAGTTTATAAAGACACACTACCAACAGATCAATACAAAAATCTATACACCAATTACGTGACTGTACTTGAAGAAAATTTTTCAAACGCATTGAACCTGCTGAGTGAAACCTTGTTTGACCAGTCTGCATTTTTGACGCGGAGACGATTTGATTTGTTTGAAGCCATCGAAAATTTGAAGGCTGATGATGATTATATCTTAAATTCCTCCAGTAATCATAAATAATTTCGCCTTTTGTTTTCATAATTCATCTAATTTATATCGTTTAACAATTTCATTCATCCAGCCGTGTTTATCGGCATTTTTCAAAAGTATCGTTGCCGCTACAAACCAAGCAACCATGATCAGCACCGCCCAAAGCGGTGAACGTTCTGTATCTATCGAAAGCCCGCAAAAGCTAAGACACCAATTGATAAGGATTAATTTTGCTTTCATATCAATATGTTAATTGAAAATTATATCCATTACCATCTGTAATACTGCTGACATGCCATGCAGCATCATTAGACAATCCATGCCATATAACCGACGGTCTTTTATCTTCAACAACCTTCCTAAGAAGCCAATTCGCAGTCTTATAATATCCCTGCCTGACTAAATACATGTGTAGTAAAAAGAAATTTTTTGTTTTCATGATTTTACTGTTGAATACTTTTTCAAATATATTTCCCTAACCTTACTTGCCTTCAGGCCTCGTGCATTATTCCGCAAAGCGGTTGTTACGGTTGTCCGGCTATAACCGGTCAGTTTAGCTATTTCACCAATACATCCATGTGGTGGTAAAAAAATCATTCCATCTTTCATATCTTTTAATTTTTTAATGTTTTTTGCTACCTTTGTAGCGACTGTTTATTTAATTAACCGCAACAAAGATATAGAGTAATTCTCTAATTACAAAATAAATTAGAGAAAAAATCTAATTTATTTTGTAATTATTTGATATATGGCTGTAAGAGATAGAATAAAAGAATTTATAAAATCAGAAAACATTACAATATCTGATTTTGAAAAACAAATGAATGTAGCCAATGGTTATGTAAACAGTATTTCAAAAGGTATCGGAACTGATAAAATAGAAATCATATTAGAGAAATACCCTAATTTGAATTTGGAATGGTTAATAACCGGCAATGGTAAAATGTTGAAAAACACAGAAAAACCAGACGTTAAATTTTATGAATCAGGAAATATACCTTCCGGAAGAAAATTAATTCCATTTTATGATATAGAAACTGAAGCCGGAACTATTCAGGTTTCAAATATGGAAGACGGAAATGAACCGGCAGAATATATTGATGCAGGTGATTGGTTCCTGGACGCGGACAGCGCAATGCGTGTACATGGAGACAGTATGTTTCCGGAATACAAGTCAGGCAGTATTATTGTCATGCGAGAAGTGTTTGATAAACGCTTGATCGTATATGGTGAAGACTATATGGTACAAACCTGCGAATACAGGGCAATAAAGCGGCTATATAAGGGAAATAATGAAAGTTGTTGGATTGCCTGCTCTGTTAATGATGAAGTATGGGAAAAAGGGCCAATGGCAGGAAGACTTATTTATGAGCCTTTTGATATTTTTTTAGATGACGTTATTAAGGTATGTCGTGTGCTTGGTTGTGTAAAAAGGAATGAAAGCAGTCGGATAGTATATAATAGAAGAAAAAAATAAGTCGGTAACAACACAAACACACGTATTTGTACACATATTTTTATGCGCACACACGATTTTAAACATAATAAATCCAAAATATTAGTCATAAATTGCTGTATTTCAAATTAATATTTCTATTATAAAATAAAAAACTCAATAGAATAAAGGGGTAAACTCGTGTAAAAAATGCCGTTTTCGTGTAATTTTTATGTATTATGGGGGGGTAACTCGTGCATTTTAAAAGCAGATTTTGTCCCTCCACTGTCCCTCCAGTTGTCCCTCCACTATGTTTTTTGAGGTTATCTTTGCCATTTTAGCGATCATGCCAAATAAGCCTTAAATGGTCTTTAAAGCAGATATAATAGGGCTGTTTTTCCTTTTATTTAAGCGTATTTAGGCTTGTTTTAAGAGCGGTCAACTAAAAAAGGCGCCGTTTAGCGCCTAATATCTATTTACAGTCACTATCCAATCAATGCAAAATGTACAATTCAATTTTGAGCCGAAATATGTTTGTTCTAAATGTAACCTGTTTATTTATAATAGTTTTGGAATGTTTTTTAAGTATAGAAATATGTACAATTCATTCTTTACCCCTTACTTGTCCTCCGCTCTTTCGACTACTCTTTTCCCGAAGATTGACCTGCTTCTTCATCCCTATCGGATTCTTGCTTGTCGGTAGACTGCTGTTGTGACTGTCT
>Ga0123354_10000947_pt1 | contig 32760 bp, 28 predicted proteins | sample TergutLab28metaG_2_FD_97872 | JGI IMG/M metagenome (GOLD analysis project Ga0123354, IMG submission 97872) | Labiotermes labralis P4 segment gut microbial communities from Petit-Saut dam, French Guiana - Lab288 P4 | ecosystem: Host-associated > Arthropoda: Insects > Digestive system > Gut ... | reverse complement strand
CCGGGTGCTGCGCGAGGAGAGCTTGCGGCTGTTCCAGGAATTTTTCCGCACCGGCGCCTACTGGCAGGACAGTTTGCTGGCCCGCTACACCATGGCCCAGACCGTCCAGGCGGTCCCATGACCGCCTGGCCGACCGCCCGCACTGTGGGGTTCCAGCCGGGTGAGCGCAATATCTTCCTCCATATCCTTACCGCCTGCAACCTGGCCTGCCGTCATTGCTACATCAACCCCACTCAACATGGCACGGCCACCTTGCCGCTGACGACCGTTCGCCAGTGGCTGAAGCTTTTCGCCCGACCAGAAGAACAGCAGACCAACCTCATTCTTTTGGGTGGCGAGCCTACCCTGCACCCTGAACTGCCGGCCATCATCAGGGTGGCCAAGTCGATGCGGTACGCGGTGACCGTGGATACCAACGGCTACCTTTTCCATGATCTGCTCGACAGGGTCAGTCCCCAGGAGCTGGATTACCTGAGCTTCAGTCTTGATGGGCCGGAAGCGGCGGTCAACGATCCGATCCGGGGGGAGGGGGTGTTTGCGGCTTGCACCGAAAATATCCGCCGGGCAGTGGCCCGAGGCTTCAACACCAGCTTGATCTATACCGTGTCCAGCCTCAATATCGGCCATCTGCACCGCATGCCCGCCTTGCTGGCCCACCTGGGGATCCGCCGTTTCTTTATTCAGGTGATCGGCTTGCGCGGCAACCCGGCGGTCAACAAGCCGATAGCCGGAGACGCCTGGCAGGTCGCGCCCGAACAATGGCTGGCAATCGTGCCCGAGGTGGCCTCAGCGGCAGCCGCCTCGGGCATCCACACTATCTTTCCCAAGGTGTATCTTGATCCGGAGGAAACCTTTCAGTGCGCCGGGACCAAAGCCGACAATTTTTTTATTTTTCCCAACGGCCGAGTGTATCGGTGCCCCCTGTGCGAAGATCATCCCATCCACAGCCGTCAGATCAAGGACAGCCGGCTAGTCTGCCGGGAGGGACTCACCGAGGACCGTTTTTTTCCCCTGAACATCCCCGAGGGCTGCGTCATGAACAAGCTGCTCCAGCCCGATAATATCCACTACCATCCAGACAACACGCCAACCTATCGCATTTCTTGCTGCCTGCTCAAACAGGAGATCGTTCCGATTTCCTGAACCGTCCTGCCGATTCCGCATTTAGCCTGCATCCGCCATAAAAAAAAGGGAGGGGCGCGATGCCCCTCCCTTCTGGTGTGGTAGCCAGCCGGACCGAATCAGGTCTTGAATTTGGTCATCATGCCCTTGAGCCGGTCAGCGATGTTGGCGAGTTCCTCGGATCTCACCTTGACCTGATTGCTGGCCTGGTTGATCTCGTTGGCATTGGTGTTGACCTTAGCGATGTCTGAAGCGATCGTGGCGATAACGGTCGTGCTTTGGGCGACGTTTTCGTTGACCTCCATGATTCCCTGCGAGGCCTGCTGCACATTCTGGGCGATTTCCCTGGTGGTCGCGGTCTGTTCCTCCACCGCCGCGGCAATGGTGGCGACTATTTTATCGACATCGGCGATGACCTGGCCGATCTCGTTAATCTCGCGCACCGTGATGCCGGTTGCCTCCTGCACGCCATGAATCTTGTTTTTGATGTCAAGGGTCGCTGTGGCCGTTTGCCGCGCCAGGTCCTTAATTTCGTTGGCGACCACGGCAAACCCCTTGCCGGCTTCACCGGCCCTGGCCGCCTCGATGGTGGCGTTGAGCGCAAGCAGGTTGGTCTGCTCGGAGATTTCGGTAATGGCCTCGGTGACCTTGTTGATTTCGTCGGCGGCTTTGCCGAGTTCGTTGACCCGCTCCGAGGCCGTGCGTGACTGCTGGACCGCCATGGTGGTGATTTCCTTGGCCTTGGCGGAATTGCTCGCGATCTCGGTGATGGTGGAATTCATCTCCTCGGTGGAGGTGGCGACCATGTTGACATTGGTCGAGGCCTGCTCCATGGCGGCGGCGATGGTATTTTGATTGTTGCTCATTTCCTCGGCCGCAGCGGCCACCTGATTTGAACGACTGGCGGTTGACGACGCGCCGTCAGTCATTTGGTTGGAGATGACAGCCAATTGGGTCGAGGATTCGTTCACCTGCAGCACGCCGTTATTGATATCGCTGAACGTCCGCCGCAGATAGGATGCCATTTCATTGAGCGATCCGGCCAAAATGCCGATCTCGTCCTTCTGGTCGACATCCATGGTTTTGGTCATGTCGCCGCTGGCCATGGCCTTGGCTAGGTCGACCCCCTTGACCAGCGGCTTGGTGATCATCCAGGTCAGTATCAGTCCGGAAAAGACGGCAAGCACGCCGCCGATCACCAGACAGACGATGGTGAGCAGACGGCCGCGTCCGGCCATCGCATGGGTGGCCTCAATATGATTCTCGGCATATTTGTTGACGACATCCACCATCTTGTCGAGCGCGGCAAAGGCGTTGGCTTGGTAGGTGGCGCCCTCCTGCAGCAGCAGAATGCCCATCTTGTTGTACTTTTCGTTAGCGTTGGCGGGGACTTGCGCTATTTTGTCTATTATGCCGAACAACTGCTCACCAGCGGGGATAGTTTGCTTTTCTAAGAGTTCCTTGGCTTGGGTGATCTGGCCGCTGCTGGTCAGAGTCTTGATTTCGCCGGCCATGCGGTGCAATCTGGCGTGGATGGGAGTTATTTCTCTGGCAAGGGACATTATGTCCGAGTTGGCGGTGTCCATGTTGCTCAGCCATCTGCCCAAGGGGCAAGCTGTGTCATTGGTGCCTCCTTCGAAGGCAGTGTTGGTCGCAAGCAGTCTGGCGAGGTTGAAGAGTAAGGCATCGTGGCCGACTCGAAAGCGCATTATGTGTTGCTCCATGGTTTCCGGCCGGAGCATGTCCATGGCAATCAGCTCCTTGGACAAGGTGACCACCTGGTCGGTGACCTGGGACCATTTGGTGGTGTTGGCGTCAAATTCCTGCCATTCGGCTCTGATCTGGTCCATGAACGACAGTTTGACGAACTTTTCCTTGGCGGCGTTATAAGCCGCGCGCGCCTTGGTAAGCTGTTCATGTGTGTTTTCACGCTGCTCCCTGGTGATGTTGGACGTCAGCAGGGTGCGCGACCAGGAGGCGATGGCGGCTGACTGGCTTTTGATGGCGAGGATGTATTCCACGGCAGGAAGTCCTTCCTGGCCCAGCTGCTCCGCCTCATCGGCGAGTTTGCCTTGCTGGACAATGGAGAGCAGGCCGACCACGAGAATGAGGACAGCCGAAAGGAGGAAGCCTCCGAGCAGTTTGATGCCGATCCTGATGTTTTTCATGTTTGCGACCCCTGTGGGAATAAATGGAAAAATAGGACAGTATTATAGAATTATCGGAAAATGCTCAGAATGTGTCAAGACTGGAAAGGAAAAATTCCTGCTCAGAACCAGGTTCGGGTTCGGTGAGTGGGAAAGTCAAGAAGATAAGGCCAAAAGAGCGATCTTTTACGGCGTGATTGTCCGGTCGGGCAGGTTGTTTCGCCTGACGCCGAAGACGCGGCAGGCCATGATGCCGGCTTCATACAGGGCTAAAAGGGGCAGGGCAAGCAGAACGGTGGCGGTGATCTCTCCGGTTGTCAGCAGAAAGGAGAGAACCGCAATGGCAATATAGAACGGGATGCGTTTTTGGCGGAAGTGATCGCTTTTGAGCAGGCCGGCACGGGTGGCCATCACCATGAGGAAGGGAATTTCGAAGGCAATGCCGAAGGCCAGCGCCATGCGGGCGGTAAAGGTGAGGTACAGGCCGAGTTTGAGCATTGGTTGCAAGGTGGGCGAGGCGTAGCTCATGAAAAAATGGAGCATCCGGGGCAGGGCGACGAAGAAGGCGAAGGCGGCGCCCGCCAGGAAAAGCAGCGAGGCCCAGAGGACAATGGTCCGCACCGTCCGTTTTTCGCGCTCAAGGAGCCCCGGTGCGACGAAAAGCCACACCTGGTACAGCAGGTAGGGAAACGCGACGGTCACGCCAACCAGCAGTGAAAGTTTGAGATAGCTGAGAAAGGCGTCGGTCAGCTTGGTGTAGACCAGCTTGCCCATCTGCGGATAGGCAAGATAAAGAGGCCGCATGCACCATGCCGTGAGTTCATCTTTGCAGAGATAGGCGATGGTGCTGGTCAACAGCACCGCTGCGCAGCAGTGGATGAGTCGCCTGCGCAGCTCCGCCTGGTGGGGGGCAAATTGTTCCAGGACCTCGATCATGACGCCTGGGCGCCGTCTCCGGCCGGTTTGGGCGCAGCCATGGAGGATTCGGAGGGCGGCTGCTGCTCTTCCTGCCGGTCAGCGGCGAGGGGCTGCTCAGTCAAGTCGTCCTGGCCGCTCAATTCGGCCGCAATGGCCCGGGCTTCGGGTTCCACGTCGATGACCGGTTCCTCCTGCTGCGCGGCGGGCCCGGCTGCCGGCCGCCATTCCGACAGGCCGGTGTCGGTCAATTTGGTTCGCAGCTCGTCGGAGGTTTGCTGAAGGTCTCGCTGGATGGTGTGGAAGGTTTCGTCCTCTTGGGTCAGGCTCTCCTTGACCTGATTGAGCGTTTTCTTCATTTCCATCATGCCCTTTGCCAACGAGCGGGCCAAGCCGGGCAGTTTGTCCGGACCGACCACGATCAAGGCCACAGCAAGGATGACGATCATTTCGGGGAGGCCTATTCCAAACATGGCGAGCACCAGGAGTAAGTTTGACGGAGTGGCTGACAAGCCGTTGCAAACAAAAAAACTTACGGGATTTGGCCCGAGGTGTCAAGCGGGGGCGGATCCCTTCTTCTTGCGGTGGGGATGGCGAAGGCCGTCGACCAGGTGGAGCAGGACGAGCACGGGGTGTGAGAAAAGCAGGCGCCGGCCGCTGTGGAGCATCGCCGCACGAATCTGCTCGCGCCTGTCGGGCGCGTAACAGTGGATCGGACATTTGCCGCAGGTGGGCTTTTGCTCTTGGAACGGGCAATGGCGCAGCCGTTGCAGGGCATAGGCGAGCAACTGGCGGCACGAATCGCATTGTTCGGGCAAGCTGCCGTGATGCTCCCAGCAATATCGGCTGATCATGAGTTCCACGGTTCGGGCTTCGCGCCGCATCCGCCGTGAAGAGAAAGTGTCCGGCATCGGTTTGATTTGTAGGGCGAAAAGGGGCGAGACAATAAGGCATGAAGGGTAACTATACCACAATTGCCCGCAGCCGACACTGGTAATAGTAATGCGCGTACGGGAGGCCTGGCTACGCAAATGTTACCAAAAAGAAGCGGTCGAGGGGTTTTGGCGCTACTTGACCGTAACGCTTTTTGCCATTCGGAAAGACCCATGGGGCTGAAGTTGCCTCATTGTCTTGATTGGTATGCTGTTTGCTTTAATTATGGCGCTGGCAATGGATGGATGGTAAAGGAGAGGAAAATGCCATCCCCTTCGGCTGGAGGGATTGACGCACGTTGGCGGCAGATAGAGAAAAGGAGGATGCATGAGATTGGAAAGGCGATCAGAAAGGAGCCATGCCGGGCTATCCGGCGGAAGATTGTGCAGTGAAACCGGGAAAAGGAGGCGACAGGATTGCCTATGAAGTATGCCGCCATTCTCGCAGTGATCGTGACGCTGGGCGTTTTCGTCAATCTGGTCCAAGAGTCCAAGATGTTGTCCTATTTGTCGAGCGACCCCAGCGCCTGCGTCAACTGCCACACCATGACCACTCACTATGCTACCTGGGAGCACAGTTCCCACCGGAACCGGGCAACCTGTGTGGACTGTCACCTGCCGCGCGATTCTTTCGTCAATAAAATGCTGGCCAAGACCCGGGACGGATACAATCATTCCCTGGCCATGACCTTCAAGACCTACGGGTCCAATCTGCGGATCAGCAGCGATGCCGCCAAGCGAATCCAGAACAACTGCATCGCCTGCCACCAGATGACAGTTTCCCAGATGCTGACCAACAGCACCCTGTACGAAAAAGAGGCCGACAATACCGTGCAGATGGGGCGGCGTTGCTGGGAATGCCATCGGGCGCTTCCCCATGGCACCATGCGCAATTTATCGGCAACGCAGAATAATTTTAGCGTCAAGATATATTAGGGATTTCAACCAGGAGAATGTACATGAAGAAATCGTCCGTTATTATCGCACTCTGTGTGCTCGCCGCCGTCCCGATGGTGCTGCTGACCGTCTCCATCCGGGAGAACAAGGCAGAGCAGCAGGCCATGAACGCTGTCCCGCCCATCAAGAGCGGCGAAACGCGATCCTCTGAATGGGGTAAGTATTATCCCCGTCAGTACGATACCTACATGCAGACCAGGAAGAGTGATGAGATCGTCGATGTTCTCAAGCATGATCCCGCGTTGGTGATCATGTGGGGCGGCTATGCGTTCTCCAAGGATTACAACAAGCCCCGGGGACATTTTTACGCCCTGGAAGACAACATCAACACCCTGCGCACCGGAGCGCCGGTGGACAACAAGACTGGTCCCCAGCCGACGGCCTGCTGGACCTGCAAGTCCCCGGATGTGCCCCGGTTGATGAAACGGGACGGCGAACTGGAATATTTTACAGGCAAATGGGCAAAATACGGCGATGAAATTGTCAATACCATCGGTTGCGGCGACTGTCACGACAGCGCCACCATGAAGTTGACCTTAACCCGCGAGTACCTCAAGCGGGCCCTGGATGCCGAAGGCAGCCTGAAAACCGCCAACATTACCCATCAAGACATGCGTTCTCTGGTCTGTGCGCAATGCCATGTCGAATACTACTTCAAGAAGACCGACTGGGAGGACAAGGGAGAGAAGAAGACCGCCATGGTGGTCACCCTTCCCTGGAACAAGGGGATGACAGCCGAGAACATAGAAGAGTACTATGACAGCATCGGCTTTTCCGACTGGACCCACTCCTTGAGCAAAACGCCGATGCTCAAGGCCCAGCATCCTGGTTACGAATTCTTCACCACCGGAGTCCACTATCGCAACGGCCTGGCCTGCGCCGATTGTCACATGCCCTATGTGCGCGAGGGTGGCGTCAAGTATTCGAGCCACGCGGTTGGCAGTCCGCTTGACAACATCGCCAATACCTGCCTGAACTGCCACAAGGGAACCGAAAAGGAATTCCGCCAGACTGTGGAGAGAAAACTGGCGCGGAAAGAAGAGTTGTCCAAAATGGCAACCGACATTCTGGCCAAGGCTCATCTGGAGGCCGCCAAGGCCTGGAGTTTAGGAGCGACAGAGGAGGAGATGAAGCCGGCCCTGCAGGATATCCGCCACGGGCAATGGCGCTGGGATTTCGCCGTTGCCAGTCATGGCTCCTTTTTCCATGCCCCCGAGGAAACCCTGCGGACCCTGGCAGGCGCGATCAACAAAGGACAGGATGCCCGGCTGAAACTGCGTGTGGTCCTGGCCAAATACAATGCCGCCGATTATGTCGCGCCGGATTTTTCCACCAAGGAGAAGGCGCAAGCCCTCGTCGGCATGGATTTCGATGCGCTGGTCAAGGAGAAAAAGACCTTCCTCAACACCTTGAAGCAGGAATGGTTCAAGAAAAGCGAAGCCAAGGGGTTGTTCGACCCTGCATCCCGCAAGGATATGCAGCTCAAAACATCGTATAATTAAATCGTTTACTCCTCTTCCCCTGACCGCCTTCCGGTCCGCCCGCATGATGTCGGGGCGGGCCGGAAGGTTTTTTTTGTTTTTGGTCTATTGGGCAGGACGCGCCTTTCCCGCTATTGGCCTCGCTTTTCTCCTGTTTGACTTTTCGCGCCTTTTCTGCTAGATAAACAAGGTTTAGTCGGGATCCGAGCAGTTTTCGCAGTTTTCCGCCCGCGTCCATGGCGCGTCGAAGCGGAGCGATTCTTTTGCGTATCTATTCAATATGTGGAGAGAACATGGCCAGTGTGGTGGTGGTCGGCACCCAATGGGGTGATGAAGGCAAAGGTAAAATCGTCGATCTCCTGACCCGGTATGCGGACTTTGTCGTCCGTTTCCAAGGTGGAAACAATGCCGGCCATACTCTGGTGGTGGATGGACAGCGATACATCTTTCACATTGTTCCATCAGGTATTCTCTATAAGGACAAGACCTGCGTCATCGGCAACGGGGTGATCATCGACCCCGGCGTGCTGCTCAAGGAAATGGCCAACCTGGCTGAAAAGGGTATGACGGTTGCTCCGAAACAGCTGTTGATCAGCGCCAACGCCCACTTGATCATGCCCTATCACCAGCGGCTGGATGTGGTCCGTGAAAATGCCCTTGCCAAGGGGAAAAAGATTGGCACCACCGGCCGTGGCATCGGCCCCTGCTATATGGACAAGGTCGGGCGGGTCGGCATGAAAGTTGGCGATATGCTCGATATGAGTCTGTTTGCCGATAAGCTCCAGGCGGCGTTGGAGGAAAAGAATTTCATCCTTACCCGGCAGTTTGGCGCCCAGCCGATGGAGTATGCCGACATTGCCGATCAATTCGAAGCCTATGCCGCCCAGTTGGCGCCCTTTGTCGGCAACGTGTCGGTGACGCTGGATCAAGCGCGCAAGGCAGGCAAGAACATTCTGTTTGAGGGCGCCCAGGGAACCCATCTCGACATCGACCACGGCACCTATCCCTTTGTCACCTCCTCCAACACCATTGCCGGCAACGCCTGCATCGGCGCCGGATTTGGACCGGTGCATATCGACGAGGTGATCGGCATCCTCAAGGCGTACACCACCCGGGTCGGCGAAGGACCGTTTCCGACCGAGTTGCCGGAGGGAGACGCCATTGGCGATACCCTCCAGCAGAAAGGCAATGAATATGGCGCAACCACGGGACGCCGCCGTCGCTGTGGCTGGTTTGACGCGGTGGTGGCTAACGATGCCGTCCGCCTCAATGGTCTGACCGGTTTCGCCGTGACCAAGCTTGATGTCCTTTCCGGCTTGAAAAAACTGAAGATCGCCACCGGCTACCGGGTAGAAGGCATGCCGTTCGGCTATATGCCGGAAAACATCCGCAAGGCGCGGATGGCTGAGCCAGTCTACGAAGAAATAGACGGATGGAACACCGAGTTGCCCGGAATTCGTTCTTACCAGGAACTGCCCGCCCAGGCCAAGGCGTATCTCAAGCGCCTCGAGGATCTGACCGGCGTGGCTCCGGCAATTGTTTCCGTGGGACCCGACCGCGAAGAAACGCTTCTGTTGCGCAACCCTTTTGCCAACTGAGACTTCGGGGACCGGGCTGCAGATCTTGTTAAATTTCCTATCGTGATTATTACAATACCGTCTGGATATCCGCTGGGACAATGCTTGCGCAGCGACGGCTGGGTTCCAGGGCATTTCAATTTCCCGGAGAAAAAACGAACTCCGGGATTTTTATTCCATGGAGGCAGAAAGCATGGCGCGTATAACTGTTGAGGATTGCCTGACAAAAGTAGGTGATGACAATCGATTTGCCTTGATCCATCTGGCGGTGGAGCGGATTCGGCAGCATCGCAAGGGCGAGCCTTTTCTGGTCACGGGCAAGAACAAGGAGGTTGTCATGACCCTGCGCGAGATCGCCGCTGGCAAGGTCACCTTTGACAATATCCATGAACTTCCCAAACAACGCAAGGCAGAGAAAGCGGCAGATGCGGCCGCCGAGGAAGGGATCGCTGAAGAATAGCCGTAACGGATGTGGGATTGATCATGAGCAAGAGCTATTACGAGATACTCGGCATTGGCAAAGATGCCTCAGCCGAGGCCATCAAGAAAGCGTACCGCAAGCTGGCCATGAAATATCACCCTGACCGCAATCAGGGCGATACCAGGGCAGAGGAAAAGTTCAAGGAAGCCGCCGAGGCTTACGAAGTCCTCAGTGATGTACAGAAACGGCGCATCTACGACACCTACGGTAAGGAAGGGCTGCTCAACAGCGGCTATACCGGTCCGGGGAGCAGCGAGGACATTTTCTCGCACATCAACGATTTGTTCGGCGATCTCTTCGGGTTTGGCGGCGGCCGGGCCAGGCGGCACGATCCCAACGCCCAAGTTCAAGGCGAGGATCTGCGCTACGATATCCGCATCTCGTTCATGGAGGCGGTGCATGGCGCCAACCGCCAGGTGGAGGTCACCAAGCGGGAAACCTGCTGGACCTGCGAAGGGTCGGGCGCCCGGCCGGGACATCGGCCGCAGACCTGCCCGATGTGCCAGGGGCGCGGCCAGGTGGTCCGTTCCCAGGGCTTTTTCCAGGTCACCACCACCTGTCCGCGCTGTCACGGAGCGGGCCAGGTGATTACCGATCCTTGTGCCGATTGTCAGGGCGAAGGGCTGGTCAACCGGAGCAAGAAGGTCAGCATCCGCATCCCGGCCGGTGTGGACACCGGTTCCCGGATGCGCTTGGCCGGCGAAGGGGAAGGTGGGCGTCGCGGCGGCCCTTCCGGTGATCTGTATGTAGTCATTCATGTCGATGTGCACGAGCATTTCCAAAGAGACGGACAAACCATCTATCTCAGGCTCCCGGTGTCGATGGTGCGGGCCACCCTCGGCTGCGAGGCCGATACGCCCACGATCCACGGGACGACGAAACTGAAGATCCCGGCCGGCACCCAGTCCGGCGAGCGGTTCGTCCTCCGGGGCGAAGGCGTGTCCAGCCTGCGCGGTGACGGCAAGGGCGACATGGTGGTCGAGGTCCAGGTCCTGACGCCCACCAAATTGAGCAAGGAACAAAAGGAGTTGCTCTGCAAGTTCGACGAATTAAGCAAGGAACAGGAGCAGGAAGGTTTTTTTGCCCGCCTTTTCCATGGCCACCTCGGCAAACAGAAGAAAAAAAGCGAGGATCAGGAAAAGGTCGCCAATGCCTGATCAGTTCACCCACTTCGATGCCAACGGCAACGCCCGCATGGTCGATGTTGGCGGCAAGGATGCGACAGATCGCCGGGCAACCGCCGCCGGCACGATCTCAATGTCCCGGCAGGCCTACGACATGGTTCATGCCGGCGCTATCAAGAAGGGCGATGTGCTCGGCGTAGCCCGGATCGCCGGCATCATGGCGGCCAAGAAAGTGGACCAGTTGATTCCCTTGTGCCATCCTTTGGCGGTCACCAGGGTGGACATCGATTTTTCCTTTGATGACGCCCGTTGCGCCATTGAGATTGCGGCAACGGTCTCAATAACCGGCAGGACCGGGGTGGAAATGGAGGCTTTGACGGCGGTGTCGATCGCGGCTCTGACCATTTATGACATGTGTAAGTCGGTCGATAAGACCATGGTGATGTCGGATATCCGGCTGCTTCGAAAGAGCGGCGGCAAGAGCGGACTGTTTGTCAGACCATCCTCCGCATGCTATACTGCTGTTGAAGAACACGAGAACCACCTTGTTGGAGAATAACGATGGATGAGCAGGAGTTGATGCGTTTCAAAGAACAGCTTGAGGCGATGAAAGCGGAAATCACCACCGATGTCGAACAGACTCTGACTGACATGACCAATTCCTCCGGCAATATTCCTGACCCCAACGACCGGGCCAGCATGGAGTCGGATCGGACTTTCGAGCTGCGGATTCGTGGCCGGGAACGGAAACTGATGGACAAGATCGAGGAAGCCCTGGTTCGGATCGAGGATGGCAGCTACGGCATCTGTACCGGCTGCGGGTGCGATATCGCGGTCAAACGGCTTCAGGCCCGGCCGGTGGCCAAATACTGCATCGACTGTAAATCCCGGCAGGAGCAACGTGAAAAAGAACAGGGGCGATAGGCGGTTGTATGCCTGAATTGCGTAAAGATCCGATTCTCGGCCGCTGGATCATCATTGCCCAGGAACGGGGCAAGCGGCCGACTGATTTCTTGGTCGAGGAATACAAGGTCAAGGGCGGATTTTGTCCGCTTTGCCCCGGTAATGAGAAGACGACTCCGGACGAGGTGCTGGCCTATGGCCGGGGATGGGGCTATCCCAATACCCCTGGGTGGAACTTGCGCGTTGTCCCCAATAAATACCCGGCCCTGGTCATCGAGGGCGAACTGGACAAGCAGGGCGAAGGGTTGTATGACCGGATGAACGGCATCGGCGCCCATGAGGTGATAATCGAAAGCCCGAACCATCTGGATCGGTTTTCCCATCTGCCGACGCATCTCATGCTCCTCACCTTTCAGGCCTTTCGCGAGCGCATCCGTGATCTGGCCAAGGACCATCGTTTCAACTATGTGGTGGTGTTCAAGAATTTCGGCAAGGCCGCCGGCGCCTCGCTCGAACATTCTCATTCCCAACTGGTGGCGCTGCCCATCCTGCCCCGGATGGTGATCTCCGAACTCGAAGGCAGCCAATCCTATTACAAGTACAAGGACCGGTGCATTTTTTGCGACATCATCCGCCAGGAGTTGCAGCAGAAGGTGCGCCTGGTCTGCGAAAACGATCTCTTCCTCACCCTTACCCCCTTTGCGCCACGTTCGCCGTTCGAGATGTGGATTTTGCCCAAGCGGCATGAATCCTCCTATATCGAACAGGACGACAACTCATTGACCAAGTTGGCTGCAATATTTTCTGAAACCTTGCATCGGCTTGATGCCTGTATCCCGCATGTTCCCTATAATTTCGTGCTCCATACCCAGCCCCTCCGCTCCGGTCCACTGGAATATTATCACTGGCATTTCGAAATTGTTCCCAAGCTGACATCCATTGCAGGCTTCGAGTGGGGAACTGGCTTCTACATCAATCCTATGCCGCCGGAAGAGACGTGCCGTTATCTCCACGATGTGAAACTGTAGAGGAGGATACCGTGGAAAAGAAACGCATTTTACTGGTCGACGACGAGGAAAGCATCCAGCTGCTCTATCGTGAGGAGTTCGAGGAAGAGGGCTACATCGTGGATTCGGCCCGCGACGGCGCCGAGGCCTTGCAGAAATTCAAGGAGAACCCGCCGAACCTGGTGCTCTTGGACATCAACATGCCGGGTCTGAACGGCATCGAGGTCCTGCGCCAGATGAAGGAACAGCGGGCGTCGCTGCCCATCATCCTCAACTCCGCCTATCAGGAATACAAGCAGGATTTCGGCAGTTGGGCCTCTGACGCCTATGTGGTCAAGTCGGCCAACATGGACGAACTCAAGGCCATGGTCCGCAAATATATCGACTGAATCGGCCGGCATTCAGCGGCGGCAATTCCGCCAGGCCGAATGCAGCCGTCCCCGCCCAACTCGCCCATCATTGCATGAAGGACATCCAAAACCTCCACGATTCCAGACGGATCAACATCCGCAAGGTGGGCGTCAAATCGATTTCCTATCCGATCATCGTTCTTGACCGGGCAAGCACGACCCAGCAGACCCTGGCACGGGTCAACATGTACGTCAATCTGCCGCACCGGTTCAAGGGCACCCACATGAGCCGGTTTGTCGAGATTCTCAATCGGTTCCACGGCCAATTCAACATCAAGACCTGCCACCTCATACTCGAGGAAATGAAGCGGCGTCTGGAGGCCGAGTCGGCCCATCTGGAGATCGAGTTTCCCTTTTTTCTCGCGACCGGATCGGAGGAACAGGAGCCCGGAATGGCGCGGTACGATTGCCGCTTGCACGGAACCCTGGCTCAGGCTTTCGACCTCGTGATCGAGGTCGACGTTCCGGTCGCGCTGTCTATCCGCAGCAATTTGGGACAGGCGCCTGTTCTCGGAGGAATCTGGGGCGGCGTTACGGCGGCTGTCCGCATGAAGCATTTTCTCTGGATTGAGGACCTGATCGCCCTGATCCGTCAGGAGACCGCTCCCCGGACGGCACAATCGGAAACCGTGGAGTCCCTCTGTTGCCGCCTCAGCGATGCCCTACGGGCAACCGGCTCGTTTCATTGGTACAAAGTTGTTGTGAAAAACATATCCAGCGGGTATTCAACGTTTGCTTCTTCCGAGTGGCCCGGGACCGTGCCGGACCGGGCGGATGCCCTTGAAGGAGCGTGGTATTCCGACGGTGCTCTGGACGCCGTTTGCCTTTCTCATGTTCAACAAACCATCAAGAGTTGACCGCGATGAGTGAACTTCTTTTTGAAATCGGGACAGAAGAAATTCCGGCTGGGTACATCCATCCAGCCTTGGAGGTGTTGGCCGCCGAGGCGGCCGGGAAGCTGAACGGCCTGGAACTCGCCTTCGAGTCGATCCGCAGCTTCGGCACCCCCAGGCGCCTGGTGCTGGCCATCACAGGCCTACAGTCGCGTCAGGCGGACCGGCGTCAGGAACATATCGGCCCCTCGAAAAAAGCCGGATTCGACGCCAACGGCAACCTGACCAAGGCTGCGGAAGGTTTTGCCCGGTCACGCGGTTTGGAGCCAGGACAGTTGCAGGTGGTCACGACCCCCAAGGGCGAATACCTGATGGCAATGGAAGATGTCAAAGGGCAGGAAACAACGGTGCTGTTGCCCGCCCTGCTGGAATCCCTCGTCCGTGAGCTGGTGTTCCCGAAATCGATGCGCTGGGCCGGCTACAGCCTGACCTTTGCCCGGCCCATCCAATGGCTGGTGGCTCTGTACGACGGCACAGTGGTGCCCATGGCCTTTGAAGGACTGACTAGCGGCAAAACCACCCGGGGGCACCGGTTCATGGCCCCGGAGGAAGTCGAGGTCACCAGCATCGATTCCTACCTGACCGCGCTGGCCAGCCGCTTTGTCATCGTGGATCCCGCGGAGCGTCGGGCCAAGGTGGTGGAGGAGGTCCGGCGGGCGGTGAGCGAAAGGGCGGGCGCAGAGGGAGCGTTGCCGGTTCTGCACGAAGGCCTGCTCGACACGGTGACCAACCTGGTCGAATACCCATGTGCTATCTGCGGCAACTTTGACCGCAAATTCCTGCAATTGCCGCAAGAGGCCCTGGTGACCTCGATGCGCGAGCATCAGAAATATTTCCCGGTCATCGGGCCGGACAGCAGGCTGCAGCCCCTGTTCGTGGCGGTGAACAACACTCGGATCGCGGATCAGGCCCTGGCCGCCAGCGGGCACGAGCGGGTTCTGCGCGCCCGGCTTGAGGACGGCCTGTTTTTCTTCAATGAAGATCGAAAGCGCCCCTTGGCCGACCGTTGCCAGGAATTGCACGGCATCGTCTTCCAGAACAAATTGGGGACCATGCAGGCCAAAAGCAAGCGGCTGGCCGCGCTTGCCGGGTTGCTGGCCGATCAGATCGCCCCTGAGCTGCGCGACGATGCCATTCGTGCCGCTAACCTGGCCAAGGCCGATCTGCTCACCACCATGGTGGGGGAATTTCCTTCGCTCCAAGGAATCATGGGCCGGGTGTACGGGCTCCATGACGGGGAAAAACCGGTGGTCGCCCAGGCCATCGAGGAGCATTACCTGCCAATCCGGGCTGGCGGCGAAGTGCCGCAATCCCTGCTGGGAGCCCTGGTCGGAATTGCCGACCGCCTGGATACCCTGGTCGGATGCTTTGCCATCGGTGAAAAACCCACGGGCAACAAGGATGCCTTTGGTCTCAGAAGGCAGGCAATCGGGTTGATCAGCCTTTTGCGCGGCCTGCACATTTCCCTTTCGCTGGAAGCCGTTGCCACCGCTGCTTTGGCCGGTTATGCCGGGATGATCGAGCAGAACCCCGAGGTGGTGAACGGAGTGGTCCACTTTATCCGCCTGCGCTTTGAAAACGAGCAGATCGCCTCCGGCCTGCCGCAGGAGTTGGTGGAAGCGGCCACCTCGGTCGGTTTTGACGATCCGGTCGACTGCCTGCAAAGGATCGAAGCGCTCAATCAGATCCGCAGCCAGGAGAGCTTTGGGGTATTGGCTGGTTCCTTCAAGCGAATCCGCAATATCATCAAGGACCACCGCACGAGCGAGATTGATGAGGCGCTCTTGACCGAGCCGGCCGAAAAGGAGCTGTTCGCCGCCTTGGTGGCGGTGCGAAGCAAGGCCCTGCCGCTGCTCGAGCAACGCGCCTATCAGCCGGCGCTGTTGGCGATGCTGGAAATCAAGAATCCGGTGGACCGCTTCTTCGATGCCGTCATGGTCATGGCCGAGAATGCCTCTGTCCGCCAGAACCGCCTGAATTTGCTGACCGCCCTGGGCGAGTTGATCCTCAGGGTGGGCGACATCTCACGGATGCACGTGGAAAAAGAGTAGCCCCCCGCCTTCGCGCTGCAACTGCGCCTGCCTCCTTGATGGGAGCGATAAAAAAAAGCTGTCCCCGTAGGGACAGCTTTTTTATTTGCGCTTAAAGATTTTGTTTGTCTATCGTCAGCTATTTTTTGTGACAGACAACGCACTTGACGAGGTCGGGGTTGTTCTTGCGGTGACAGCCCTGACAGAGGGTGTGGGCGGCGTTTTTGAAGGAAGCCAGTTTTTCGTGCATCCCTGCCTTGCTGTTGTGGCAGGATTCACATTTTTCAATTTTCTGCCCCTCGGTGTAGGAAAGTCGTTTTCCCTCCGCAGTCTTGCCGTGATGGCAGTTCTTGCATTCTAGTCGGGCCTGATGGGCGGCATGCGGAAAATAGGCCGGTTTTTCCGGTTTTGCCTTATCGATGGTCGATTTCAGAACAAGATCCGGTGCACCCTTGTCCGTACCGGTGGCGGCATTGCCCGTGGATATGGAATAGGGGATGCTGCAAATCACCATAAAAACGCCGCATATCAGCGTTTTTTTCATGACCAATCTCCTTTAAGTTTGGGGCGGTTCGTTCAGGCTCTGGAATGAAAATTTGTATACCCTGTGCACGTTATAGGCGGCGGCTGAAGGATTGTCAAGGCGGGGCGGAAAATTCTCTTGCCGCCTCCTTCATTAAGCCGAGCCGTAACTGTGGAGTCCCGACAGGAGAAAGTTCACCCCGAAGTAGGTGAAAAAGACCGCGACAAACCCGAGCATCGCCAGCCAGGCGATCCGCCGGCCCCGCCATTCTCTGGTGAAGCGGGCATGCAGGGTCAGGGCGTAGAGAAACCAGGTGATGATCGACCACGTTTCCTTGGGGTCCCAGCTCCAGTAGGTGCCCCAGGCTTCGTTGGCCCAGATCGCCCCGGTGATGATCCCGGCCGAAAGCCACATGAAGCCAAAGACAATGGTTTTGTAGGTCAGGTCGTCGAGCACCGGCAGCGGCGGCAAGGCAGCGGTCAGGCTTCGATTGTTTTGTTGCGGCTTGTTTTCCGCCCTTTGCTTGAGGAGGTACATCAGCCCCAAGGCGCCGGCCACGGCAAAGGCGGCGTAGCCGATGAAGCAGGTCGCCACATGGGCGATCAGCCAATTCGACTGCAGGGCGGGAATAAGGGGGTTGATCTTGGAGTCCATCCGATCGGCGAACGAGGCGTAAGCCATGGCTATGGCCACGCAGGGCATGACGAAGGCCCCCATGATCCGCGTCTTGAAGCGATATTCCAGCGCCAGGTAGAAGCAGGCGGTGCACCAGGCGAAGAAAACCAGCGATTCGTACATGTTGGTCAAAGGGGCATGCCCGACCCCCATTCGATACGACTCGTACCAGCGCAAGCCGATGGCCGCGGTCTGGGCGCAGATGCCGGCCAATGCCAGCAGCATGCCGATCAAGCCGAATCGTTCAATTTTGAAGAGAAAAAGGCCGAGGTAAAAAGCAGTGGCCAGAAGATAGGCGATCATGGCTATGCCGAAAAGTTGCGAGCTGTCCATAGGCGCTTTCCGTGGGGGACGGGAGGTTGTCAGAGGAGGGATTTATTTGATCTCGTTATCTAACTTACTGATTAATTGAAGAAAATGTTTCTCGAAGCCTACCCTGTTTTTGTTGGCGTCGCCAGCAAAAAGAAGACGGCAACCTCTTTCTTCCGGTTGGACAAGTACATAAATTCTTCGATGTGAGAGGAAGAAGGCGATGTACAGGCCTGCCAGCATGAGCAGGCAGCCCCCGTACACCAGATCGACGCCCGGATCTTTGGTCGCCTGCAGACCAGTGGCGTAGCGTTGCCGGATGGTCAGGAGATAGGTGCCGGAAGGTCGCTCAATGGCGGCTTCTTGGTCGGCATGCATCCAGAAGACGGATGGTTCGCCCTGGCCGTCGGTGAACCAGATTTTCAACTGGCGCGTCACCTCGCCCTGGCGTTCTCGGTTGATGATGCCGTAGCTGGCGCCGCCCTCGGGCCAGTCAATCTGATTGGCCACAGTGATGCGGGCGGCGGTTTCGGCGCTTCCATCCTTTTTCTTCAAGATCGCCTGATAGTCCTGGTAGGGCTGATAGCTCGACTGGTAGAAGGTGATCCCCTTGTAGGTCAGCGGCTTGTTAACTTCGATCTCGGTGGTCTGCACCGGCGCGCCGCGCTCGAGCACCGTGACCTTGGAACGGTAGGTCTTCGGCATGCCGTTATCGTAATATTCGATGGCGAAGTCGTCGCAGTGCAAGGCAAAACCGAGATCAAGGCGTTCGCCTCCCTTACGGGCGTACACATGATCGGTTTGTTCCCCTTCCGGCAGCATGACCGATCCTTTGAAGGCAAACAGCGGATCGCGGAAGACCTTGTGCGCCACCGCCGATGAACCGAGCAGGGCTCCGGCCAAGATGACCAGGATGGAACTGTGGACCACGTAGAGACCGAATCGGCTCCATTTGCCTTTTTCCGCGCCAAACATCCAGCCCGAATCCGTCGATTTTTCCTGGGCGCGCCAGCCGTGTTTTTTCAAGAGCACCCTTACCCGTTCGGCAGCCGCCGGCGCCTCCTCGGCAAGATGTTGTTCGCTGTTCAGCGGAAACTTGGTCAGTTGCTCGGGGGTGACGGCCAGCACGTCCCGGCGGATCAGCCGGATCACCAGGGGAATGCGTTCGATGCTGCAGACGATCAGGTTGATCGCGAACAGCGTCAGCAGCCCGAGAAACCACCAGGAATTGTACATGTCCGGAATGTCGAGAAGTTGAAAGAATCGGGCTGTCTTGAAACCGTATCGTTCGACATAGAAGTCAAAGGGATTGTTCTGGGGAACAATGGTGCCGATGATTGAGGTGCTGGCCAGGAGGAAGAGCAGAAACAAGGCCAACTGGACTGAGGCGAACAAACCGAAGAGCGCGTTTTTTTTTGCGGTGGTCATGGGATGCAACGAAAAATGCTGTGCGAGAATGAGCGGTGATGCCCGGAAAAAGATCGGTTCAGGAGGTCAAAAATTTTACTTATCACGAACGGTGCGCACCTGGCAACCAGCAATCGACACCAACCGTGAAAAGGTCACTTTGTGGGAGTTGTTCCGTTGGCCATCCCTTGTATCAGCGGGTAGGATGGCAATGGCTGGCGAGGCGAGGCCGTTTGCGCCAAAGGCGGTTGCCGGGGATTTGTGCCAGGGTAGATGGGAAATCCGCTACCAATCAGAATCGTTGTTGGGCATAATGGCACCAACGGAAAAATGGCGAACGGAAGGATGCCTTCAGCGGCAGCCAACACCTGGGAGTCGCCCTGCTCATAGTCGCCGTCATTGTTGTCGTCTCTACCCATGGTCTCCTGTTTTGACAGTGGTTAGCCTTTGTCGTGTGGGAAGAAAGAAGCTCTTGTCGCCCCTTGTGAGGCGGTAAGGGTTGAACTGAGGCGCAGATATGCAAAAAACCACGGGTCAGGTGGTATTTTTCGCGGTCATGTTGATGACCATGGGGGCATGCACCTCCATGGCGCCACACTACGAGCGCCCCGGCCTGCCGGTTCCGGCCGCTTATTCCGAAGCCACCGAGGCTGCTTTGCCATCTGGCCCATCCGTCGCCATGCCAACCGCCCGGGCGGCCGAGTTGGGCTGGCGCGACTACTTTACCGATTCCCAGTTGCGGGACCTGATCGACCAGGCGCTGCAAAACAACCGCGACCTGCGTCTGGCCGCCCTGCGTATCGAGGAAGCGCGCGCGGTCTACCAGATTGAGCGCTCGGCCCTGCTGCCCACGGTCGGTGTGAGCGCCGGCGCCAGCCGCGCCCGCCTGCCCGGCGATCTCAGCCCACTGGGACGGGCCATGGTCAGCAGCCAGTACCAAGCTGATCTTGGGCTGGCGAGTTGGGAAATCGATTTATGGGGCCGTATCCGCAGCCTCAAGGATGCAGCGTTGGAAAGCTACCTGGCGAGCGAGGAAGCGCATTGCGCCGTGACATTGAGCCTGATCGCCCAGGTCGCACAAACCTGGCTGGGGCTGCGCGAATTGGACGAGCGCATCACCCTGGCCCGGCAAACCGTTGACAGTCGTGCTGAGTCATTGCGCATCTTCCGTCGGCGGGTGGAAGTGGGAGCGACCTCCAAGCTGGACCTGACGCAAGTCGAAGTGTTGTGGCAGCAAGCCTGCACCCTGTTGTCGCAACTGGAGCAACAACAGGCCACGCAGGGGCATGCACTGGAGCTCTTGCTCGGCACGGCGCCTCGGTTGTCAGCAGCGGCAAAGCGTTCCGACGATCAGGAACTGCTGCGCGAACTCATGCCCGGCCTGCCTGCCGACCTGCTGGAAAACCGGCCCGACATCATCGCCGCCGAACACCGCCTGAAAGCGGCCAACGCCAATATCGGGGCGGCCCGGGCAGCCTTCTTCCCGCAGGTGACGTTGACCGGCGCCTTTGGAACGGCCAGCAGCCAGCTCGATGGATTGTTCGCCAGCGGCAGCCGCGCCTGGAACTATGCGCCAAACATTTCGCTGCCCATCTTCGACAGCGGTCTGCGCCGTGCCAATCTGGAACTGAACGAAGTCCGGCGCGATCAGGCCGTGGCGCAGTATGAGCAGAGTATTCAACAGGCTTTTCGCGACGTTTTGGATGCCTTGTCCACCCGCCGCGCCTTGGAAGATCAGGTGCGCACCCTGCGCGCCACCCAGGCGGCACAGGATGAGCGCGCCCGCTTGGCTCGGCTGCGCTACGACAACGGCGCTGCGGCCTTTCTAGAAGTGTTGGATGCCGAGCGCGACCAACTGGCTGTCCAGCAATTGCTGGTCCAGACCCGGCATGCCCTGTTGGCGAGCCGTGTAGGTCTGTATGCCGCGCTCGGCGGTGGCTCGCGCATCACCAAAGAACAGAGTGAGAACGCATCACCATGAACAAACTATTCCTTCCCGCTCTCATCCTCATCCTTGTCGCCGCAGTTGGCTGGTATGGCTGGCAGGCCACCCACTCCCAAGGGCCGGGCCAGGGGTTTGCCAGCGGCAATGGGCGCATCGAGGCCACCGAGGTGGATGTAGCCACCAAGCTCGCCGGACGGGTGGAGGAGATATTGGTCAGCGAGGGCGACTTCGTGACCGTTGGCCAACCCTTGGCCCGCATGCAGATTCAGGTGCTGCAAGCCCAGCGCGAGGAAGCTAAGGCCCAGCAGCGGCAGGCGGTGAACGTGGTGGCCGCCGCCGAGGCCCAGGTTGCCATGCGACGCAGTGACATGGCCGCAGGTAAGGCCGTGGTGGCCCAGCGTGAAAGCGAGTTGGATGCGGCCCGCCGGCGACTGGCGCGTTCCGAAACCTTGGCGCGGGAGGGGGCCTCGTCGGTGCAGGAATTGGACGATGACCGCGCGCGCTTTGCCAGCGCTCAAGCCGCGGTGACGGCGGCACGCGCTCAGGTGGCCTCGCTGCAAGCGGCCATCGTGGCGGCAGAGGCCCAGGTGGTGGGCGCCAAATCGGCTGTGGAAGCGGCCATAGCCACGGTGGCCAGGGTGGAGGCCGACATTGCCGACAGCGAACTGCTGGCGCCGCGCGATGGCCGCGTGCAATACCGGGTGGTCCAGGCGGGAGAAGTGCTGGGAGCCGGCGGTAAGGTGCTCAATTTGGTGGACTTGTCGGATGTCTACATGACCTTTTTCCTACCGGAACAGGTGGCGGGACAACTGGCCATCGGCAGCGAGGCGCGTATCATTCTGGATGCCGCGCCGCAGTTCGTCATTCCCGCCGCCATCTCCTTCGTCTCCAGCACCGCCCAATTCACGCCTAAGACCGTGGAGACCGAGAGCGAACGGCAAAAGCTGATGTTCCGTGTGCGGGCGCAGATCAATCGCGACCTGCTGCGACAGCACCTGAAGTATGTCAAAACCGGCCTGCCGGGAGTCGCCTGGGTCAAAATAGACCGCAACAACCAGTGGCCCCCTGAACTGAGTTCCAAGGTCCCGCCGCAATGAGGGCTGGGGATGGCGCAGTGCCGGTGGCTAGCCTGACCGGGGTCGGCCTCAATTACGGCAAGACGCAGGCCCTGGTCGACATCAGGCTCGATATTCCCGCCGACCGCATGGTGGGGTTGATCGGCCCCGACGGCGTGGGCAAGTCCAGCCTGTTGTCGCTGGTGGCCGGCGCGCGCGCCATACAACAGGGCCTGGTGGAAGTGATGGGCGGCGACATGGCCTCCAAGGCTCACCGCGACCGCGTTTGCCCCGCCATCGCCTACATGCCGCAAGGACTGGGCAAGAGCCTGTATCCGACCCTTTCGGTGGAGGAGAATCTGCAATTCTTCGGCCGCCTGTTCGGGCACAGCGCTACCGCGCGCCGCCGTCGCATCGACGAGCTCACCGCTGCCACCGGTCTGCTGCCTTTTTTGCAACGGCCCGCAGGCAAGCTCTCGGGCGGCATGAAGCAAAAGCTCGGCCTGTGCTGCTCGCTGATTCACGATCCCGACCTGCTGATCCTCGACGAGCCGACCACTGGCGTGGACCCGCTGGCTCGGGCGCAGTTCTGGGAGTTGATCGCCAGCATCCGCGCCCAGCGCCAGGGTATGAGCGTGATCGTCGCCACAGCCTACATGGACGAGGCCGAGCATTTCGATTGGCTGGTGGCCATGGACGAGGGCAAGGTGTTGACCACCGGCACGCCGCGGGAACTGTTTGCGCGCACCGGCGCCGAGTCGCTGGAAGCGGCGTTCCTCAAACTGCTGCCCGAAGAAAAGACCCGCAGCCATGAGGCGGTGCGGATCGCGCCGCTGGAACTTGTCGGCGACGAGGAAGTCGCCATTGAGGCACGCGGCCTGACCATGCGCTTTGGTGATTTCGTGGCTGTGGATCATGTGGATTTTCGCATCCAGCACGGCGAGATCTTCGGCTTTCTAGGCTCCAACGGTTGCGGCAAATCCACCACCATGAAGATGTTGACCGGCCTCTTGCCTGCCAGCGAAGGCCAGGCCTGGCTGTTTGGCCGTGAAGTCGATCCGACCGACATCGATACCCGCCGCCGCGTGGGCTATATGTCGCAGGCCTTTTCGCTGTACAGCGAGCTGACGGTGCGCCAGAACCTGGAGTTGCATGCGCGGCTGTTCCACGTGCCCCGGGCCGAGGTGCCGGAGCGGGTGCGCGAAATGGTCGAGCGCTTCGGTCTGGCGGCCTCGCTTAACGCTCTGCCCGGCAGCCTGCCGCTCGGCATTCGCCAGCGCCTGTCGCTGGCGGTGGCCATGGTGCACAAGCCCGAACTGCTGATTCTGGACGAGCCGACCTCAGGCGTAGATCCGGTAGCGCGCGACGCCTTCTGGCGCCTGCTGGTCGAGTTGTCGCGGCGCGACCGGGTCACGATCTTCATTTCCACCCACTTCATGAACGAGGCTGAGCGCTGCGACCGCATCTCGCTCATGCACGCCGGTCAGGTGCTGGTCAGCGCGGCCCCGGTCGAGATCGTCCGCCTGCGCCAGGCCCGGACGCTGGAAGAAGCCTTCATCGTCTACCTGCGGGATGTGGGCAGCGGCGCGTCTGACCGAGCCGATGCCGGGCAGCCAAGCGCCGCCATCATCCCGCCTGTCGCCTCTGCCCCGGATCATGCCCAGGCCGGTTCACGTTTCTTCAGCCTGCGGCGGATGATCAGCTACCTGTGGCGCGAGATGCTGGAGTTGAGACGTGACCCGGTGCGCGCGACACTGGCCCTGGCAGGGTCGGCTGTTTTGATGTTCGTCATGGGTTACGGCATCAGCATGGATGTCGAGGATTTGACCTATGCTGTGCTCGACCGTGACCAGACTACCCTGAGCCAGAACTATGGGCTCAATATTTCCGGATCGCGCTACTTCATCGAGCAGCCGCCCTTGATTGACTACGAGGACATGGATCGACGCCTGCGGAGCGGCAAGCTGGCTCTGGCCATAGAAATTCCTCCTGGTTTTGCCCGCGATGTGGCGCGCGGCAGCCCGGTCGAGATCGGCGCCTGGATAGACGGCGCCATGCCCACCCGGGCTGAAACCGTACAGGGCTATGTCCAGGGCATGCACCAGACCTGGCTACTGGAGCAGGCGCGCCGCCAGTTCAGCGCGGCAGCCGTGCAGCCCTTGGTGGATATACAGACGCGATTTCGCTACAACCCCGACGTGCGCAGCCTGCCGGCCATGGTGCCGGGGGTGATCCCCATGTTGCTCATGATGTTGCCGGCTATGCTGACGGCGCTGGCGGTTGTGCGTGAAAAAGAGCTGGGTTCGATTGTCAACCTCTACGTCACGCCGGTCACGCGCACCGAGTTTTTACTGGGCAAGCAGATTCCGTATGTCGGCCTGGCGATGCTCAACTTTGTCTTGATGACGCTTTTGGCTGTGCTGGTCTTCGATGTGCCGATCAAGGGCAGCTTTCTGGCCCTTGCGCTGGGCATGCTGGTCTACACCATGGGGTCGACCGGGTTGGGGTTGCTGTTCTCGACCTTCACCCGCAGCCAGATCGCGGCCATATTCCTGACCATGATCGGCACCATGCTGCCCACCGTACAATTCTCGGGGCTGCTGACGCCGGTGTCGTCGATGGAGGGCGGTGGTCGCTTCATCGGGGAAATCTACCCGACCACCCACATGTTGATCATCTCGCGCGGGGTCTTCAACAAGTCGCTCGGACTGGCCGAGTTGGCGCCTTCGTTCTGGCCGATGCTGATCGCGGCTCCGGTGGTGCTGGGCATCGCCATCGCGCTTTTGAAGAAGCAGGAAGCATGAAACGCCATTTGCTCAACATCTACCGGCTGGGCCTGAAGGAGTTGTGGAGCTTGTGGCGCGATCCGATCCTGCTGGCGCTGATCGTCTATACCTTCACCCTGGCCGTCTACGTCGCAGCGACGGCACAGCCCGAAACCCTGCACATGGCGCCCATCGCCATCATCGACGAGGATGTCTCGCCGCTGTCTGGGCGGGTGGCCTCAGCCCTGTTCCCGCCGCACTTCATGCCGCCGGTTATGGTCACGCGCGAGCAGGCGGATACGGGCATGGACAAAGGCGTCTATACCTTCTCGCTCAATATTCCGCCGAACTTTCAGCGCGACGTGTTGGGTGGCCGGTCGGCCGAGATCCAGCTCAACGTCGATGCAACCCGCATGACCCAGGCGTTTACCGGCAGCGGCTACATCCAGCAGATCGTCAGCGGCGAGGTGGATGAGTTTGTCAAGCGCTACCGCACCATTGCTCAACCCCCGGTGGATCTGGTGCTGCGCGCCCGTTTCAACCCGAGCCTGACGCCGCGCTGGTTCGGCGCGCTGATGCAGATCATCGACAGCGTCACCATGCTCTCCATCATCCTGACCGGGGCGGCGCTGATCCGGGAGCGTGAACACGGCACCATCGAGCACCTGCTGGCCATGCCGGTCACCCCAGCGGAAATCATGTTGGCCAAGATCTGGTCAATGGGCCTGGTGGTGCTCCTGGCGGTGAGCCTGTCACTGTCTCTGGTGGTGCGCGGGGCACTGCAGGTGCCCATCGAAGGCTCGATCCCGCTGTTTTTGGCCGGGGCGGCGCTCAACTTGTTCGCCACCACTTCGATGGGCATCTTCATGGCGACTCTGGCCCGCTCCATGCCGCGATTTGGCATGTTGCTGGTGCTGGTGCTGCTGCCCTTGCAGATGCTGTCGGGCGGTAATACGCCGCGCGAGAGCATGCCGGACTTCGTGCAACATCTTATGTTGGCCGCGCCGACCACCCATTTCATTGAACTGGGCAGGGGCGTCCTGTTCCGTGGCGCCGGTTTCGATGTGGTCTGGCCCCAGTTCCTGGCGCTGGCAGTGATAGGCGGCGTGCTGTTTGCCCTTTCTCTGTCGCGTTTCCGCAAGACCATCAGCCAGATGGCCTAATATCATTTCCCGTATTAATCCGAACTTTGGCCTAGCTTTTGACGCAACTCAGCGTCATATTGATTTTTTTACAACGACAGCCTGTGCCTACTGGGTACAAGAGGGATTAATGCCGAGCAGTTGAAAGGCATTCTTATGTGGCCGCTTGTCAAGTTCCCACGAAGTTATTTGGTTGTGTTGTGTGCCCTAAGTTGGGCAAATTGATTATGTCATATGGTCGCCACGGAGTGAAACTGGCGGCCGGGAATGGGCCATTATCTTGCAACGGCAGGGGGGGAGAGACGCAGTTCAAGGGCTTCGTCATCAAGGTCAGAAGGCAGGGGCCAGGATAACCCGGCAGCGGCTGCCCGGTTGACCTTGGTATCCACGGGGGTCTTACCGACACCCCAGGTCCCGGCTGTTTCGCGCCGGCTCTGGCCGCACAGCCAGACCAGCCGCAAGGTCTCTCTTATTTTTCGCATGGCAACTCGTCCTCGTGGCATCTTGGCCTCCTTCAGTGAAATTGAAGGAGGTAAGATGCACCGTGAAGGTTACCCCGCGACTATACGCTCAACTTGTACTGGCCATTTTCGCGCCGGAATGGCGGCCATTTTGCTCCCGGAATACGCAGATTGCCGGGATTGAACGGAAGCTCTTGGAGGAAGGAAGACAAAGCAGCCAGGAAGTTGATGGCCGTCTGTTCGTCCATGGGGTTAGGTTACTGACCGCTACGGCGGTAGTGGTGCGGTTAAGCTTGCGAAAACCAACATGTGCGATGACGATCAGCGCTCTTGCGATGCTATTTGATCTATCGTGGCCTGTCCGGCAAATACATTGCCGCAATGATTGAGCGAGGAGGCAGGTGATGGTTTTTCGTCGAGAAAAGATGCAGCCGTTGGGTTGCGTTGTACACGCAGGAAAACGGTGCGGGCGCCGCTCATGACGGCGCTTCGGTCAGGGCCTGATGGATCAATTCCAGGGTATGCACGGCCTTGACCGCAAGCCCGGCTCGGTCGATGATATCCTGCAACTGCAGGATGCAGCCGGGGCAGCCGCTGGCAATTATGGTTGCGCCGCTGGCTTGAAGACCGGCCAGCTTACGGTCGCCGATCGCCCGGCTCAGGTCGGGATGGACGGCGGCGAAGGTCCCGCCCAGGCCGCAGCAGAGGCTGGCATCCTCCATCTCGACCAAATCCGCCTGCGGCAGGGCGGCGAGCAAGGCGCGCGGTTCGCGGGTGATGCCAGCGGTGCGCAGGTGGCAGGGATCGTGATAGGTGACCCGGAAGCGATGCGGCCATTTTGGCAGGGCCGCCAACTGTTCGCCCAGCCCCTGCCGACGGAGGAAGACATGGAGATCGACCAGGTGGGCCGCTGGCGTGTGCCCTGTTGCCGCGGAATAATCGGCCATCATGCCGCGGCAGGAGGCGCAGGCGGTGAGGATGCAGTCCAGTTCACGCCCGGCAAAGGCGTTGATGTTCGCCTCGGCCAGGCTGGCGACCAATGGACCGTTGCCCGAGGAGCGCGCGGGCATGCCGCAGCACCCCTGGGACCGGGGCACATACACTGAACAGCCGAGGCGGTGCGGCAGGCGGGCCAGGATTTCACCGACATGGGGATACAGATAGGTCAAGGCGCAACCGGCGAAGACGCCGACCACAGGTTGGGCCGGATCGCCCTGCAAAAATTCCGGCACCTGGGCAAAGAGGTTGTGCTCGGGCAGGGGCGGCAGGCTGCGGTTTTTCAGGGCCGCAGGACCAAACCTCAGGCGTAGGCCGCTGGTGGCGGGAATTTTTTTGAACAGCAGGGGGGCAAGCAGGTCCGCGCTCTTGACCAGCGTGCCCAAAAGCGGCTTTGAGCCAGTGAGCGCCGCCACCCCTTTGCCTAGCGCGGACAGGCCATGGGTTGCGGCGATCCTTTGACGCAGGGCGGCGACAATGGTGTTGGTGGGCACCTTGTTGGGGCATTGGGCCGCACAGGAGCCGCAGAGCAGGCACAGATCGATTTCCTCACGCAACCGCTGGTCCAACTCCACCTCGCCGGACAGCACTGCGGCCGCCAGGACGATTTTGCCTCTGGCCACCGAACCTTCCCGTCCGGTTTCCAGATAGACCGGGCAATGGGCCTGGCAAGAGCCACAGCGTGCGCATTGGTCGATCTCGTCTTGAAATTCTGCCAGTGTTTTTCCTTCAGTCATGGTCGGGTACGGTTAAGGGCTGAAGGGATGCGGGCGGAGGATCGTTCGCAAGGTTCTCGGGAAATATCTTGCCGGGATTCATGATGTTGTTGGGATCCAGGGCCTGCTTGACCGCCCACATCGCAGCCAGAGTCGGCGCATCCAGTTCCATGGTGATATAGGGCGCCTTGGCCGTGCCGATCCCGTGTTCGCCGCTCACTGAACCGCCGAGCCCGACAGCTGTGCGGAAGACTTCGTCCAGCACCTGGCGCACCGTGACTTCCATGCCTGGTTGACGGAGATCGACCATGACGTTGACATGGATATTGCCGTCGCCGGCATGGCCGAAGTTGACGATCGGCACCCTGTATCGGGTCGAAATGGTTTCCAGAGCCCGGATCATTGCCGGCACCTGCGAACGGGGCACGACGATGTCCTCGTTGAACTTGTGGGGGTTGAGGGCGCGCAGGCTCGGGCTGACGCTGCGCCGCACCTTCCAGATGGCCTCCGATTCCTCGGCGGTTTCGGCGGTCCGGGTCTCCAGTACCCCGAACGGGCGGCTGATGTCTAGGACTTTTCGGGCCTGATCGGTCATCTGGGCGCGGTCGCCGTCCACCTCGATGATCAGCACAGCCTGGCATTCCAAGGGCAGATCAAGGCTGGTGGCGCGGCGCACGCAGTCGATGGCCGCTCTGTCCATGAATTCGAGGGTGGTGGGGATGATCTTGCTGCGGATGATGGCCGAAACCGCCTGGGCCGCGCCGTCGATGGAGGCAAAGGCCACCAGCATGGTCTTGCGGGCCTCGGGCTTGGGTAAAAGCCTGAGGATGACCCGAGTGACGATTCCCAAGGTGCCCTCTGAACCGACAAGTAGGCGGGTCAGGTCGTAGCCCACTACATTTTTCATGGTACGTCCGCCGGTACGGATGACGTTGCCGGTAGGAGTGACCACGGTCAGGCCGAGGACATAATCCCTGGTGACCCCGTATTTGACGCAGCGCGGACCACCGGCGCATTCGGCGATATTGCCGCCTAGGGTGGAGAAATCCTTGGAGGCGGGATCGGGCGGGTAGAAGAGCCCCAACCGTTCCACTTCCTTTTGCAGCCGTCCGGTGACCACTCCTGGCTCGACGATTGCGATCAAGTTGTCGGTGTCGATCTCCAAGATGCGATTCATTCGGGTGAGCACCAGTACGATGCCGCCGCAAACCGGGAGGCTGCCACCGGTAAAACCACTGCCCGCGCCCCGGGGCAGGACCGGGATCCGTTCCTCGTTGGCCAGCCGCACAATCTGGCTGATTTCCTCGGTGCTGCCAGGATGGACCACCGCATCCGGCAAACACTGACGCTGGGTGGCGTCAAACGAATGGGTGATGCGGTGGACCGTGCCGGTGGCAAGGTGTTCCGGCCCGACGATATCTGCCAATCGTTTCAGGATATGCTCGGCCAGCATGGTTTTTTTCTTTTCTATACCATTTTCTATTGACAATGCAAAACATTGGTTCAATTTTTTATGAAATTACAGCGTGTTAACCTTGTGCATGCGGCTCCTCGTCATTTATAGGGAAATGATCTAAACAACCACCGACTAGAAGTCGGCGGGTCGGGATCGCGGACTGAAAGTCCAGCAGTGCCGGCAGGCTGCGCAGCCGGTTTATTCAACATCGAAACCATCGCAAGGACTCGGCTCAAAATGATGCGAAAGGTAGTCGGCTATCATCTCTTGCGTCATTTCACTTGCCGTCACGCAAAAATAGCCGTGTGCCCAAAAATGCCGACCCTAGCAACGTTTCTTCACATGGGGAAATTCTTCAAATACCTTCCCGGAGCTCCGACGCTTCACCCATCTCATGATCGTTGATGGAGAAACATTCGGAGGCGTTGACGTCAATATATGGAAATGGTCCTTACTCACTACCCCTCGCAAAATCTTAATCTCGTACCGCTCACAGGTTTGACAAGTTCACGAACACGAAGAGCAAGCTCCCTGGTCAACAACTGATAACGGTATTTCGTTTCCCAAACAAAATGATATTCAATCATATAGTTCGTGTGGCTGCCTTGGCGATATTCCATAACCGCCAGTATAAGTCAGCTGCTAGCAGAATGCTACCCGCCTGAAAGGCGGGGGTTTTAAACCTTTCTTTCGGACGAATTAATCCCCGCGCCTAAGCGTCGTTTTCCTGGGCGAGATGCACGGTCATCTGCGGGAAGGGAATCTCCCAGCCATGGGCGTTGCAGCAATCCACCGCCCATTTGGCCAGGGCTCGCTCGATGCGCCGGTAGACTGGTGCCGCCTCTCCCTTGAAATCCCCCATGATGGCCACATCCAGCGAAGAGGGCCCGGCCTGGAGAAAATCGACCGACAGGCTGAGGCAGTTCTCGGCATAGCCGTGCTCCTCCATTTTTTTCTGCACAAAGGCTTTCAAAGTCTCCAGCACAGTGGTGGTGATCTCGGCCTGCAAGGCGTAGGAAAGGCCGAAGACCACCCGGAGGTTGAAGTTGCTGGACAGGTTGGCAGGCGATTTACTGAGGAATATGCTCGTTTGATAGACCGTCCTGCGGCCGCCCATTTCGATCACTTCGACCTGTTCGTGGGAGAGGCTGACCACCTTGGCAAAGGGTTTGCCGTCGATGGCGACCCAATCGCCCCGCTTGCATGGAAACCACGGTTCGTCAGGGTGATAGGGCCGGGAGACCGCGCCGATCATGTTTTCGATCGGGATACGGAGGTGCATGCCCAGTGCCGGATTGTGAAGCTTGCAGAAGACGTTGAGCGTCTCCACCCGCCAGGGCACGCCATTGTACATGACCCGTTCGCCCTCGCGGATCGAGCCCATGTTGAGCATCATCCGGACCTGCTTCCACATCTTGGGCAGAGTTTGGCGTACCGCCCAGATCACGCCGAGCAGAAGAATGATCGCGACGCTGAGCAAGAGCCAGTCCTCGGCGGTGTAGAGCACGAAGATCAGGCCGCCGACGGCAAAGATCACCGAGCAAATCTTGAAAAAGATATCGAGAACGCGGAGATGGAAGGGCCGCTGTTCCTTGTGGGCGCCAGGGATGATGAGTAAGAGCAGGCGCGCCATCAGGCGAAAGGCCAGGAAAACGCCCGCGAAGACCAGCAGGGCGATCAGCAGATACCCGCCGCGGTCGCGGAAGAATGACTGCATCGCATTGCTGGAACTTTTGAGTAGCGAAACATCTTTGTCCTCCAGTTTTACCAGTTCCCGCCTGGCCAGGTCCAGTTTGTTGTCGAGCCGCTTTTCCACGTTCTGCCAGGCAGACAGCAGATCTCCGAGGTAGGTCTTGATGGTGGCGGACTTGGCATCTTTGATCAGTTTGTTGAGATGCACGACTGCGCTGTGGGCCGTGTCCAGTTGCTGGCTGTAGTCGTTGATGGTGTCCTTGATCTCGGTTTTTTTCCGGGCCCGGGCGGTGAGTTGTTTCAGTTCCTTGATGCTCGGTTCGAGCAGGACGGTCAGCTCATTTTTCCAGTCAAAACGGGCTGTTTCCTTCTCGGTAAAGGTGTTGGGGGGAACCCCCGTGGCGATTCGTTCAAAGTCGGCGGCCGTGTCGGCCAGTTGTTTGTCGAGTTTGGTCAGTTCTTCCTGGAGGATCTGTTTTTCCGACGTGGAGGCGCTGGCCATCTGTTTTTTCGAGATGGTGTCCATCTGTTGCCTGATGTTCTTCTGTAACTCGACCAGGGAGGTGAGCATGTCAAGGGTCTCGCCAGACTTTCGCTCTTCCTCCTGCCGCATCAGTTTTCTGGTGAGCATCGACCTGAAAACGATCTTCGACTCGACTTTCTTGGCAAGCGCGTCGGAATGCTCCTGACGGATACCGGCCAGCAGTGGCGGCGTGGCGTCCACCTGCCGGAGCCTCTTGAGGAAAGGAAATATGTCGTAATAGAGTGAGGCCTGTTGCCTGGCCGTCCAGGTATCCCTGACCGCATCGGCAAGCAGAAGGGGCACATCGTTGCCCAGGCCGACCTGTTTTGCGCTCTGGTTTTTGGTCTGCTGCGTTGCCCGTTCGCCTTTTTTGGCCGAGGCGGCTTCTTCGGTGGTTGCAGCCGACACCGCTTTATTGTGAAGGACAGTCGCCGGTTGAGGAGCCTGTTTCGGGGCGTTCGTTGCCTCGGCGGCGGTGAGGGTAAAGGCGAACAGGAAGGCAAAGGAAAAAAGGAATCTGCGCATAACAAAGCTCTTTGAGGCGAAATGAAAAGTGGAAAACCAGTAATGTCCGGTTAGAGATTTGCATGGGTTTCCGGTGCGAAAAAAAATCGCATAACAGGCTGCGTTTTATTGACAAATCATTAAGGAGACCGCGCGGTCATTTTCACAAGAATCCTTTTGTTTCAGGGGATTATGAAAATGGCGCCCCATCCCTTTAAACTCAGAAAACTGACCGCGCACAGTTACAAGCATCTCTGCGCTCCGCTATGTTTGCCCCTGGCAAATATTCCAAAAAACACCGCCCGAGGCGCCAGACCGCTGCACATGGATTTTGAAGACCTGCTCCATGCTCTCATCTTCTTTCACCTCCAGGAGCATGCCTCCGACAGGCGCCTGCTCCAGCCGCTCAAAGAGGATTGCTTGGCCAGAAAGCATATTGCCCCCAAGAATGGCATCGCCAAGAATTTGCGTATTCCGATGCCATGAACGAGCAAGGGCTTGAGCAATTCCTGCTGGTCTTTGAAGACTTGCAGCAACAGGCTGACCGAGCTGGGCCGACTGGCGGCGGCCGACGGATCGCTGATCAATGCCGCCCTCTCCATGGATTGGGCT
>Ga0123354_10000946_pt1 | contig 32774 bp, 30 predicted proteins | sample TergutLab28metaG_2_FD_97872 | JGI IMG/M metagenome (GOLD analysis project Ga0123354, IMG submission 97872) | Labiotermes labralis P4 segment gut microbial communities from Petit-Saut dam, French Guiana - Lab288 P4 | ecosystem: Host-associated > Arthropoda: Insects > Digestive system > Gut ... | reverse complement strand
TTGGTCGTGCTTGTTACGAGCAACATATCACTCTCTTCCTTTTTTTGCAGTAACATTAAATATAAGTTTTCTTTGGTTTTATGTTCGCGTTCGATGGCCAATATATGTCTTTCCTGTACGGGCGCCGAAGCTATTTGCCGGGCCGTCCGCTCTTCTTGTAATGCAAGACCTTGTTTTTGCAATTGAAGCGTTGCTAAATAATTATTCACGGCCTGCGTGACGGCCAAATATTGGGTAGAAAGCGTATTATTCATGCTTACGATCAGGGGATTTTTGTCGCTGCTGTTGGCCAGTAATTCATCCCGTTTTATTACTAATTCGTTATATGTTAATAACTGAGATTCAATAGAGGGATTGTTCAGCCCTAAGGATGGCAACACCTTAGAAGCGGCGCTGTTGGATTGCAAATAATCTTTAATATAATTGGCTATGGACAATTGATTGTCGATTTCCATAATTCTTATGATAACATTGCTCGATTGATTCATGTAGAGCGATGCCGCCGACTGTACATTAGGTAACAGATTAGCGCTTTTGTAACGCTCTAATTGATCGTCCAACTCTTTTAGTTCTTTTTCAACTATTAGTAACCTGTCATTGATGAACCGTGAAGTGATTACGGCTGCCTTGTTTTTTTCATATATCCAATTATCATTATATGCATCCATCAATCTGTTCAGGATATCTTCTGCGCGGGGAATAATGTTATCGGTATATTCCAGCAGAACAATGGCATTATCTTTAGATGACAGGGACGCCTTCAATCTTCCGACGATGCCCCTGCGGACAGCGCTGACACTGCTTTTGGATACGCTCAGGGGAACATTACACCATTCCCCTCCGTAACGGGAGCTCGGCAAAATCACTACGTTTCCTATCTTTGTTGTTAGGGTATCCCTAAATTTTCCCTTATACGTTTCCGCTATTTTATTCACTCCATACTCAATTTTTGAAATGGTGTACGAACTGTCTGGAAAAAATTCCACCTGAAAAGTAAAGGAATCCCCTTCGGAGGAACCAGGAAATGATACCTTGATGGGCGTCTGACGATACAGGTTTTCCGTTTTCAGAAAACTTTTCTTCTGATGAACCGCAACAGTCAAATCCAGTCGACGTACCACATCCTCAATTAATTGAGGCGATCGGAACGCTTCAACTTCATTTTTTACATTTGAATTTGAGGCCTGTCGCGAATTCCTGTCGTTAAAAGCGACAGATGACACATCGGAAGCAGAATAATCCTCCTTAATCAATACAGAAGCGGTCCTCAGGTAACTTTTGGGGGTAATCTGGATGCGCCACACGGCAACGCCGAAACAGACAGCTACTGACAGTACAAACCATGGCCATGTATGCTTGTACTTAGCAATTAAATCAAACAATTGATCAATTTCATTGTTGGCGCCGGTGTTTATCTGATTTTCCATATTCCAAAATTATTTAAAAATAATTACTGCCAAACTCATTAATAATGAAGCCAATGAAAGAAAAACCCCCATTGATTTGTTTTCATTGATGTCTGTTCGCTGTGCTACTGTATTGTTTGGCGTTACATATACCACATCATTTTGTTGTAAATAAAATACAGGCGATTGGGTTAATGCGCTGGAACGTAAATCCACACGAAAATAATTCATTGCTCCGTTTTGCTCGCGTATGACAAGAACATTATCCCTTTGCCCGTAAATGGTTAAGTCTCCGGCTCTGCCAAGCGCTTCGAGTATGGTAATTCTGTCGTCCTGTAAATTAAATGTTCCCGGATTACGAACTTCACCTAAAACAGAAATTTTGAAGTTCATGAACTCCGCGGTAATGATGGGGTCTCTAATCAGATCGCCATCTATCAATTCCCGTTTGATCATTGCCGACAGTTCTTCGCGCGTCAATCCCGCCACTACTATTTTTCCCAGGATCGGGAAATCAATTTTCCCTTCCATATCTACCAGATAACCCAGTATTCGTTGCGAATAACTGGTAGATATTGAAGTGCTCCCCGCCTGATAAGACGATAGCGGAAGATTGAAAGCTACTGCCAGTTCGGGGTTTTTACTGGAAACTACAATAGAAAGTATATCCTTGGGTTGGATAACAATTCCCTGATATACAGGTATTTCTTCTTTTGTCCCGTCAATGACGCCCTGCATATAGACTACTTTTTCAGATGATTTGCACGAAAACAGTGCAAAACACAATAAAATTACACATATACGATTTATTTTCATTATATTACGTTTTTTAGGTTTACTATTACTTGAACTGTATTTCCACAGCTTCGCTACGGTCAGTCACATCCGGGGATGCGTCTGAAGCCTTACAAAAATACCTGTTATACGCAACGATCCAAAAACGGGTTACAAAATTGACATCGGACATAACAAATTTTTGACAAAAATACTGTTTTATTTGACGAAAAGAAAAAATTTGGTAATTATTTTTTCTTGTACCAGTCGTAAATACGTTCCACGCCCTCGTCAATTTCAATCTTGTGATACCATCCTAATGAATGTAGTTTGGTAACATCCGTAAGTTTTTTCATCATTCCGTCTGGTTTTTCGGCGTTGAACCACAAATCGCCCGCAAAGCCGGTTTTTTTCTTCACCAAATAAGCAATATCTCTGATGGATATGTCTTTTCCGGTTCCCACGTTGATGTGAGTGTTGCGAATTTCCTTGCTGTTTATTCCTGTTACAATGTCCGAAAAACTGACCCGTTCCATGATATAAACAGTAGCGTCTGCCATTTCTTCGCTCCACAGAAATTCTCGGTGCGGATTACCGGTACCCCAAATTTCAATTTGTGCTATTCCATTAGGTAATCGTTTCACACCATATTTTTCAAGCACGCTTATTATTATATGTTCAGGACTTTTCCCGTCGATTCCTGTAACAGGTCTTTTGTCAAAATCAAGCCTGATTGATTGTATATCGTTGTTTTCCAGACATTTTCCAAGATGAATTTTGCGAATCATCGCCGGCAATACATGCGAGGTTTCCAGATTGAAATTGTCGTTAGGACCGTAAAGGTTTGTAGGCATCACCGCAATGAAATCCGTGCCATATTGCAAATTGTAACTTTCGCACATTTTGATGCCTGCTATTTTGGCGACGGCATACGGTTCGTTGGTGTATTCAAGCGGCGCCGTGAGCAACTCTGTTTCCTGCATCGGCTGGTTGGCTTCCTTGGGATAGATACAGGTACTTCCCAGAAACACCAATTTTTTGACGCCATTCTGATACGACTGGTGGATAACATTGTTTTGTATCATCAGGTTTTCGTAGATAAAATCGGCGCGATACGTGTTGTTGGCAACGATTCCACCCACTTTTGCCGCTGCAAGAATCACATAATCAGGTTTTTCGGATTCAAAGAAAGCCGCGACAGCCTTTTGATCGCTCAGGTCGAGCTCTTCAATGGTACGAAGAACAAAATTGGTATAGCCTTTTTGTTGCAGATTTTTCAGGATGGCAGAGCCTACTAATCCGGTATGTCCCGCGACAAATATTTTTGCGTTCCGTTCCATCATTCAAAATAATTCAAAATCCGATAACCGCCCTCTTTCAAATAATCTTCCTTTTTCATCAGGTTCAGATCGCTAACAATCATATCTTCGCATAATTGCTTCAGATTGTATTCAGGTTTCCATCCTAATTTTTGATGCGCTTTGCTGCTGTCGCCAACTAAAATATCGACTTCCGTAGGTCTGAAATAGGAAGGATCGACGCCAACCACCGATTCTCCGATGCGTTTACGAAAATCGTCCAAATGAGCGGCGCCTACTTTTTGTTCGAACACCGCTTCGCTGATGCCGGAAATATAACCCTGTTCGTCAACGCCTTCTCCTCTAAATTCGACAGCAACGCCCGTTTCGGCAAACGACATAATGATAAAATCCCGGATGGTAGTCGTAACCCCTGTTGCAATGACATAATCGTCGGGTTGATCCTGTTGAAGAATCAAATACATCGCCTTGATGTAATCCTTGGCATGTCCCCAGTCGCGCTTGCTCGACAGATTGCCCATATAAACCTTGTCCTGCAAACCCAAAACGATGCGCGATACGGCACGGGTGATTTTCCGCGTGACAAACGTTTCGCCTCTGAGCGGCGATTCGTGATTGAACAGTATTCCGTTGCTGGCGTGCATTCCGTATGCTTCGCGGTAATTGACCGTAATCCAGTAGGCATACAGTTTGGCAACTGCGTATGGGCTGCGCGGATAAAACGGAGTGGTTTCGCGTTGCGGAATTTCCTGTGCCAATCCGTAAAGTTCGGAAGTAGACGCTTGATAGAAGCGGGTTTTGGTGGTTAAACCCAACAAACTTATCGCTTCTAATATCCTCAAAGTGCCTATTCCATCAGCATTCGCCGTATATTCGGGCGTATCAAAACTGACCTTGACATGGCTCATGGCAGCAAGGTTATAGATTTCATCGGGACGTATATCGCCGATGATGCGGGTCAGGTTCATGCTGTCGGTAAGGTCGCCGTAATGCAGCACAAAATTCCGGTTATCCACATGTGGATCCTGATAGATATGATCAATTCGTTCGGTGTTGAAAAGCGATGAACGACGCTTGATCCCGTGAACCGTGTAACCTTTTTTAACAAGATATTCAGCCAGATAGGCTCCATCCTGACCTGTGATACCTGTAATAATTGCATTTTTAGACATGTTGTTGGGGATAAAATTTATTTAATATTTAGATTTACAAAAAGTTGACACAAAGATACGAATTTTTTCAACACAATGATCTGGAAGGTGAATATTTGAAAAATTTATCTACACAATGCCCGGAAGGTTGAAATATTTTTACTTTTGTATCCGAAAAGTTGAACATGATTTTCATAAAACGATAATAACGATATGAATAAGTTTTTAAAACAATTGGTCATCAGAGTTTCAGCCGTTGGATGTTTGCTGTTTCACCTGGGGGTATCATCGGCTCAAACCTATTATGTGTCTTCATTAACCGGCAATGACAGAAACGCCGGCACCAGCAGGGAGACTGCATTGAAAACCATTGATGAGGTGAACAGGAGATTGCAGGAGGGGTTATTACCGGGTAGTAAGCTGTTGTTTGAACGTGGGGGAATATACTATGGATCAATAAGGATACCATCATCGGTACGCGGCATTGTAGATTACCCTATTACCTTTGGCCCTTATGGAGAAGGAGATATGCCTGTTATCAGTGGAGCAAAGCAGATCAGTAATTGGGAACAAACAGGTAACAATACATGGAAGGCATCTGTGTCCAGTCATCCCGAAAATATTGATATATTGTTTATCAATGGTAAAAAATATTATCCAGCGCGTTATCCAAACAGAGGTTATCGAACTGTGACCAATCGTTATTCTAATGGCCTACAAGACAACACATTGAAGTTTCCTGATGGATACTGGAATGGCGCTACAATAGCGTTTAAAATGAATGATTGGGAGATTTATCGTGATACGGTGAATTATTCATACAGCGATGGACGTATTGACAAGATTGGAAGAAATTCATCTCAAACACCGGGGGCTGGGTGGGGGTATTTTTTCCAGAATCATATCAACGCATTGGACACCATTGGCGAGTATGTATACGATAAACGCGCCGGTACACTCACATTGTGCACAAATAAAAATCCAAAAGATCAACTCATTGAATACATGGATACCGACTATGGAGTAAGAATCAACTATTCAGGTTCAAATAGCCAGAATGGCCATATCCATATTGAAGGTCTTTGTTTTCAGCATTATAAAAGTTCCGCTATATATGCTATCGAAGGTAAAAATTTAATCATCCGACAGAATGTTATTAGAAATACCAGAAACGGCATTTATATTGCTTTGGTTGATAATTGTCAGATATTAGGCAATACCATTTCCGACGTGGAATGTAATGGACTTACATTAGGTAATGTGAAAAATTCCCGCATACACAACAACACTATTTGCAGGGTTGCCATCTCTTTGGATGGAGGACAGAATGGAATAGAAAATAGTTACGGTATTTTGATGTCAACTCCGGCGAGCGCCACTCAGCCGAACGATAATTGTGAAATTACCGGTAACAGGATAGACAGTATTGGCTATATCGGTATACGCTTTTTTTTCTCTCAAAACCTGTTAGTCAAAAATAATGTGATCAATTACAGTATGCTCAGTTTATCGGATGGCGGAGGAATATATGCTTGGAAAAGCCCAAATGACGATGAACACATAGATAAAAATAAACCCAACAAAATCATTGATAACATTGTACTCAATACTATCGGGAATGATGACGGTTCTGCAAATAAATTTTACAATGTTTTCAGTCGGTTTATTGGGTCGCAATATGGTATTTATTTGGATGATGATATAGCCAATCTTGTAATAGAAGGAAATACCGTCGCTAATAGCGGTCGGGGAATATTTTTCCATGGCTCCCAGGGTAACAAAGTCAGAAATAATGTGCTGTTCAACAATATAGTGGCAAATATTGCCTGTGCTGACTCAAAATATAATTCTTTTTTAAATAATGAAATCAAAAACAACTACATATATGGACAAAATACCGGCAGGTTTCCCGGGATCAATATTCCTTATCTAATATATTCTCTGAGTTATGGCATTGACGAAAGTCGGATTGCTTCCACTAATCAAGTGGATAGCAATTACATCAGTGCACCATTTAATGCAAACATAGGCAATATAAATGGTAGTTTGATAAATAAAAACACTTTATCTACAAAGCTTGATTTTGACGTCCACAGCAACGCTGAACCTGTTTCATTTGCCGCCTCCGGCGCCAATTCTCCCGAAGAATTTGCTATTTTGGTATATAACCCTACCCCAAGAGACTCTGCCATCCTGTTGGATCATTCCTATATGTCATTCAATGGCATGGTACATGCAGGTTCCATTCATCTTCAACCCTTTACATCGGCTATTTTGTTTCGATACAAGAATACCGGCGAACCGTTGGATGCGCCTGTCGTCGAGTCCCATCTTTGCCTTGCATATCATGTGCCGGAATCGTTGGATTTATTGAAAGTGGATACTATTATATGGGTGGTCAGTCCGTCGGCGGCAGGCTTGATTAAATCTGTTTCGGATAACAAGGGAGGCAGGGTCATTGTTGAATGGCATAATTACCAGGCTTCGCCGGTACAGTTGATTTACAGCGTTCAGATGAACGATGGGTCAAGTTATGTATCGAAACCTCTTACAGTGAATTTGGAACAGGACATTGAACGATCTCCAGCGCCCGTTGGAACAAGCGAAATAAAAGACCCAACAATACCGGGTTTTTTTACCGCCGATAATCCTGCCGCTACCGAAATAGAATGGATCCTTCCATCCGGCGTGGGAATACTGTCGCCCTATGATACTCGCGGAAATACGGTAAGCGTGGTTTGGCGGCAAAACATTTTGGGAACATATCCCATCACTTACAGACTAAAAAATCCTTGTGGCGAATGGGGAGCAGAATCCTTCCCCCTGTATTGTTCTTTTTCGGTTGAGGCCCCCGAATTAAGCCACAATAACCCTTGTGCGGGGACTAATACAAATTTCATCGCCAGAGCCTACCATGGAGCATTAAGTTACCAATGGACAATTACTCCTTCAGAAGCAGGTTCTACCACCAGTCGAACAAATACGGCGACTATATCATGGTCGCCGTATTTTTCAGGACAGGCAATTGTTTCATATACAGTCGCCATTTCTACACAAGAATCATATTCATCACCACACACTTTGGTAGTTGTCGGGGAAATGCCGACTAAACCGACGATGGCTACCGGAGCCGACAAAATCTATCTGAACCATCCCGTTGAAACATATCGGGCTACATCTGAAGGCATTCAATACGAATGGATCGTGACGCCCCTTCAAGCCGCAAAAATACAGAACTGCGAGAATGAAACGGCATCCATTTTGTGGAATACAACATACCTTGGCGAAGCTACGGTAGCGTACCGGATTATGAACGAATGCGGATGGTCGGAAATATCGTATCCGTTAGTAGTACGGGTACACAAATCCGACTTGTTTGATGATATTCCAGGCATTTTTACACCCAATGGAGACGGCTTCAACGATACATGGGACATTCCCTCAATGCATAACTATCCGGACGCCATGATTCGGATATATAACCGCGCAAAAAAATTGACGGTAGAATTCAAAGGCGCTCAATTGCCATGGAATGGCCGCGACTTTAGTGGCAGGTTACTCGAAAGCGGATATTATCTTTACCAGATAGAAGTACAAGGTCAAGGAATTGTGGCATCGGGATATGTTACTGTTTTACGATGAGACATCAAAATCGTTTTTATCAGGATTTATCTGATAAAACTTTTCCTTAAGTATGTAATATATAAACAGAACATTACCTATCAAATACCTTTTCCACATCCGGCGAGGTTCCTTGATCAGCCGGTGAAGCCATTCCAAACCCTGTTTCTGCCACTGTAAAGGGGCTCGATTAACAGTACCGGCATAAAAATCGAATACGGCTCCGATGGCGCCCACGTGGCAATTGATTTTCAATTCATTCCAATGTGTATATGTCCACTTTTCCTGTTTCGGAGCGGTCATTCCTATCCAAAGCAAATCGGGATTTGCTGCATTGATCGCTTTGATCATGGCATTGTCTTCTTCTTTCGTAAAATCTGGCTTGAACGGGGGCGAATAGCCTACGATTCGTATTTTCGGATAATCCACTGCCGCTTTCTTCTTGATGAGCGCCAAAACCTGATGGCTACTGCCGAGAAAGAAGCAAACGCCGCCTTTTGCATTCAATTTTTTCATCTCGAATAAGAAGAAGTCCCATCCCGCAACACGCTCTATCTCTATGTCTTGCAATAACTTAACTGATTTTACGATACTTATCCCGTCAGGTATCAACACATCGCAATTGGCTAACGCCTCAGCATATAAAGCGTCTTTTTGCGCCAGGTTATAGCAATGCGCATTGATGGTATTGATCAGTAGTTTTCCGGAAGGCAAAGCGTTCATTTCCTCCGGATGTCGCAGCAGAGAGAGGTCTTTTAGATGAATGGGCATTTGATGAATGATTTATGATTGTTCCAAGTCAATCAGGTCCTTAGATGTGAAGTAGTTTCTATCATGTAATGTTATCCCCTATTACAGGGTACTGTCGCGTCGAAAAAACGAGTCATCAACTTCAATGTTTATTATTCAAATATAAATGAAATTATGCGTGCCTTGAAATATTGATAATCTTCCATAAAACTACTCATCAAGTAATCACACTTTTTCTTAAATTCAGAATGATTAAAATTTTGAATGAAATCTTGAATATCCTCTGCAAGATTGGAACAATTTTCAATAGCCAAGCCTAAATTATATTTCTCAACAAAATCGCCTTGTATACTTGATATAGTAACAATCATCGGTTTTTTATGTATCAATGCACAATAAAAACGATTCGATAATGCTGAGGTGTGAGTGTTAATATCAGGATTATATTGTTTAATATATGCTTCGGTTTTCGTCAAGACTTCTTCAGTCCCTCCATAGAAAAACACCGGAATTTGATTTTTAGACGCCAATGACAGCAAGTCGGGCAACATATCCATTCCTGCTACCCTGTCTTGTTTGATCCCGTATAACAATCGTAATCCCCATGTTAAAGGCAATCCGTCGAGAGTGGTTATTACGGAATTGTTGACAATATCGGCAAATTCCTTGTCTTTATGGGCTTCAACAAGCATGTGTACATTTGCAACGTAAACATATTCACTGTGGGAACAATTGCATAACTCTACTATTTTCTGACAAAATTGCGAATAACTACCAAGAGATAGTTGAATACTTATGAGTTGTTGTTTTTACATTTGTTATCTATTGTTAGTTACTGTTATAACATTTTTTTCAAGAATTATTACTTAAAAAAACTAAATGTCTTTCTTTATCAGTAACGGTCAGAAATCTGTCTTTAATTTTTTTTGCCGGTACTCCGCCCCAGATTTCGCATGGGGGGATATCTTTGGTTACCACAGCACCCGCCGTGATTACAGCACCTTTACCTATTTTTACTCCCGCAATAATAGTAGAATTATGCCCTATCCATACGTCATCTTCAACTACTGTACATTTCTCAATCTTCCGTTCCCCGTCCTAAATAAATTGCTCCGGAATATCAAATGTGTGGTCAATTCTTCCTATAATGCACACCCGTTCAGCCAGTAAAATGTTATTTCCAAAATTTGTGTCGACTGAAATGTTACAATACGAACCGAATTGAACGTGATGTCCCATTGATATGTTCCGCTTAGCAAAAGTAGTGTGCGGCTTAATTCTAACAAACCCTTTATATTTTACGTGCGGATATTTTATATGAAAAAAGTACCATGTACGCAGAATATTGAAACAATATCGTAAAAAAAAGTTGAATCGACCACTGCCCTGAGGCATATTTACATATTTGATTTTCATGGTGAACAGATAAATTCTATTAATTGGTTAACATGAACAGAAAATGTTTCATTCATATTATTGTTTCTTGCGCATATTTTTTCTAAAGGTGATATTTTCTCTATAGTTTGCGATAAGGCATTTTCCAAACTATAGCGATCATTTGTTTTGAAAATTATTCCGTTATTTTCATGAATCAAACAAGAAGATCCAACACTGTCGCTAACAAGAACTTTACATCCGGCAACCATGGCTTCATTTACCACTGCGCCAAACGGTTCATAGTGGCTCGGCAAAACAAATATTTGTCCTACATTATACCATGCAAATAAATCTACGCCAGTAAGACGTCCTGTAAAATAAACTACGTCAGTAAGATGGTTTGATATTACATACTCTTTCAGTTTCTTTTCCAACATTCCATCTCCTACATAGACCAAACGTAAATCGGTGCTGTTTTTGAATAATTCAGCAAAAACCTCTAATAATAATCCCGGATTTTTGACTTCAACCAATCTTCCTATGAATAAGATAACTTTTTTCCCTGATAAATGATATTTTTCAAAAATATATTGAGATTGTGGTAATGCATCGCGCAATTTATTTTCTAATATTTTTTCATCCTGTATGATGGGCAGATAATGATATTTACATCGTTTTATACCAAATTTTTGCGTCAAAAAATTCGTAATCTCCGGATGAACAACAAAAAATCCGTTTACGTGTGTAATCACATACCTTCGTAGATATTTCCTCAACCAGCTGTAATTCAAAGCCATTTTGGGTGAATCATCAATAGTAACAAATATTTTGTATTTGAATAATGATCTTAATACAATAGCAAATAATGTATTGATTCCCAATTCATTAGCAATGATAATGTTCGGTTTGAATTTTTTTATAACCTTATAATATATGAAAGAAATCAAATGTCGCCCAAAATAGAGTCCTTTGGAATAATACTGATATGAAAACCCGGCTTGGCGGTTTACTTCATGCAAATCAAAACCAAGCGCTGCCAATTCCTTTTTGCCTCCTGTTAATAGAACATGAACCGTTAATGCTTTTGATAAAGCATTATACAAATCTATTCTATAAGTAGCCAAATGTTGATGGAAGATGAGTAATTTTTTATTCTGCATTTTTTTATTGTATGGTTTCTATTTACCGGTTTTACTATTTTTCCACAATACTGGGAAAATTGCTCTCAAATGGAGCGAAAAAAAATGAAAACAAGCCATAACAAATCCAAAATGTCTGTTTTCATAAACAAAAAACTGAATTGGATGATTTCCTAATGGGCTATATAACAGTTTTAAACGTTTAATAACAGGAGTTTTAGTATTGCACCATGCTGCAAAATTAGATCGGTCATCGCAAATACCCAGAGTATTGGGAGTTACAATAGAGTTAATTCCCAATTTGTGAGCGCGCAAACCATAATCATAATCGCCTACTGCATGGATAAAAAACGGGTCATTGGTTCCCACGATGGAATATACATATAGAGGTGCCAAAAGTATATTCCCATTGATATATTTGCAAATCTGCTTTTCCCCGTTGGGTACGATTACTGTTTCTATGTTATTTCTTCCTCCATACGTGATTTTTGAGGAATCATTCGTTGCACACGTCGAACCGCAAATAATACTTTGATGATTCACGCTTTCCGAAGTTTCGATAAGTTCCAGAATGGCGTTAGGATACAAAATAGTATCATCATTCAACCACATATAGAAATCGTAATCTTTTGTTTTTACCGCAGTTGTCCACGCTAAATGCATTCCTCGGTTCCAAAAAAGATTTCCTGTTCCATGTATGATGTTCACTTGCGGGAAGTGCTCCACAACGGCTTCAGTCGTTCCGTCGGTACATCCATCGTCTACCAAATAAATATCAATGGCGTAATTTTCAGGTAGCGAACAATCTGCCAGCGCTTTTAAACATTTCAATGTCTTTTCCCTACGATTATAAACAGTTAATAATGTTGCTATATTGTTCATTTATAAATGATTAATGGTTAATGATTTGTTGATATGCTGATGATACATTCTTTACAATTTCATCTTTGGAATGTCTATGTATTGCCGTTTCTCTTGCATTTTTTCCCAATCGCATCATTGTTTCGGGATGTTTCTGCAAATATTGCAGCCGGTATGCCAATTCATGAGGCGCATTTGCCGGAATTAAAAATCCGGTTTCATTGTGTGAAATCAATGAAGGTACGCCTCCAACATACGTTCCTATAACAGGTAAACCAACCAATTGTGCTTCGCAAAGAGAATTTGGTGAATTGTCGATATAGGAAGGATGTACATATATATGAGCCTTTTGTAAACTGGCACAAAGTTGTTCTGCGTTTAATACGCCCATGTACGTAACGTTTACTTCCTTTCCCTTGATTTTCTTATTTTTTTCAAAAAACCGTACATATTTACTGTCGCCATTTACGCCTGCTATTCTCCATTCGAAGTTCAATCCGGTGAATTGTTTGAGTAATTGAGCCGTTTTAAGTACGGTATCCAACCCTTTGTAAACCGTTTCCGAAATTGTGGTAATAAAGACGAACTTGTCTGATTTTGGGATTTTCCAGGGGGAAGATTCATAAAATGGGGCTCTTAATATTTCATTCACATGAAAAAATTCTGAATGGGGGGAAAAAAAACGGGAGATATGAAAGTCCCATTCTGTCCTGCCCATAAAATATTTGGTGTTTTTAAAAAACTGTATTTCCCGCTGCGAACGAACTTTCATTTTATCAAATGCAAAATTATATCCGTTGCGGAGCAACCATTCATTTTTTGAAAAATGTTTTAACAAGAAAGTATAACGGTTCATTCCTTGTGGATAAAAAGCATTACTATAGGGATTTAGAATACCCTGTATGTGTATAACAACAGGAATATCTGTATGTTCAACAATAAACGCAAACGGGGATTCGATACCGAAAATATGAATCAGATCCGGTTTGAAATCCTGTATCACATCTAAAACTTCCGAAAGATAATGAACTTCATTTTTCTTGTATCCACCCCAATAATACAATAACTTTTGAATGTTTGATTTTTCTTTTTTTATTATGGGATAATAAGTTATTTTACCATTTTGTGTTTTATTTTCATTTACCGGAAATAAAAAGGCAATTCCCAAATCAATATTAACTATCTTTTCAATGGCTTCTTGCAGGGAAACAACCCATCCCTCGCCATGATACAATGATCCGTGCTTAGTTTTAAACGAAGTCGGATAAGTAGATAACCATAAAATTCTCATTTTTTTAAAAATTAAAAATACTATTTACTCTTTTTATTAATTTCTTTAATTTTTTATAGCATTTTCTTATTGCATTATAAATCAATGGTTTTGGTACTTGCAAATCCAAAAATAATCTATCTCTGATAATGTCATTGTAATATGATATTGGATGTTTCAAAGGAAATTCTATTTCACCATCTGGTAAATTCAAAAATAATTTTGCTATATCGTCTGTAAAACTTATGGTATGAGTAGCGTCGTCTCCAAATCCTATATTTTTTACCAAATTACAGCAAGGTAAAATACACTTGTAATCATTGATTAAATTAAAGAAAGACCATTGATAGTCCCATGCGTCATTTCTTTTTCCTTGGAGAGCATGATCAAACACATTTGCATAGTATTTTGCTTGATGTTTCATTGGATATGCTCTATGTATAAAATCTGTTTCTCTTAATTGTTTCCATTTTGAGATACCAAAATCGTAATCTATCCATGCTCTGCGCCAACTGGCAAAAGCTCCGGAAGTTAAAACATATTTTGAAAAATAATAAGTATTTGATTTTTTTTCTTTGTCAAAAAAATTGAATCCGCCAATCATAGAAATTCTCGTGTCGTATCTATATTTTTGCAAAAGTTCTTCACAATACGGGAAAAAACTTTTGTTTGGCACAACGTCATCTTCCAGCAAAATTCCCATCTCTACATGTTCAAAAAACCATCTTATTGCTTTATATGGCGCTATTCCACAACCCAGATTTTCTTTTTGAAAAAACGTTTTTACATCACATTCCCAATCCACTTGCTGGACTATTGCTCGCACTACTTCGCATTTTTCAGTTTCCCCCGAACGATTGAGCCTTGGTCCATCTGCAGCCACAAAAAGATGCTTGGGCTTTGCCTGCCTGATAGCATTGAATACCTGTTGAGTCGTATCAGGACGGTTAAATACAACTAACAAAACCGGTGTTGAAAAAGACGTCATTCAAAATTCATCTTGAGTAAATCTTTGTATATAATTTGACAAGCCATTTGTAAGATACAGGGCTTAATAGAAAAACAAATAATTCTACTCTTTCTTTCAGGCTGAAAACTTTTTTTAAAATATCTTTTCTGTTAAAGCTTATCGTATGAAGTTGCTTTTGTAGTGAATGATAATAGCCTTCGGGGAAATATTGAGGATATATCATGCTGTATCGCAATGCTCTCAGACCCCAGCGAATTGCATTATTTTGGGCAATTTTTAAGCAACTATGATATTCCGGATGTTGTTCAACAAAACAATAACGTTCATAACTGGAGTTGTATGCGTCATACGAATACTTCATATTTGAGGCTTTGATATGAAAGGAGTTGCAAGCGCTACCACTTCTTATAAGATAAAAATAGTATGCATCCCGAAAATCCACAATTTGCAAAGCACGATGAAATAATAAGTGAGCAATAGCAAAATCTTCAAACATTTGCCGCCCTTTCGGAAATTCAATATTGTCGAATAAATGTTTTTTGAAAACCTTAGTAAACATGGCGGAGGATGACCTTGGTTTATTTTCTAATAGTAGTAAAACACTCCTTATTCGGTCAACAATTTCAAAAGAACCGTCTTTGTGTTCGATTGAACAATGCTCATGCGTTCCGTCTTCATATACATGGCAGTCGCGGCACTGAGCAATATCCGAATGAGTAGACAATAAAGCGGCCATCATATTTTGATACATATTTTTATCAATCCAATCGTCGGAATCCACAAAAGCAATATAATCCGCTGTTGCATTTTCGACGCCTGTTTTACGGGCATAAGAAACTCCTTCGTTTTGTTTGTGTATCGCACGGATGCGATGATCTTTTTCTTGCCACGCATCACAAATTTTTCCAGTTTCATCAGTACTGCCGTCATTGATCAGCAGAATTTCCAAATTGGTATACGTTTGCCCGACAATGGTTGAAATACATTTGTCTATATATTTTTCTACATTATAACAAGGTACTATGACAGTAAGTAATGGTTGATCATTAATCATCTTGAACAGTATTTTTTAATTTTTTTGTAACATGCGAGATAACAGTTATGAAAACATTTTCGAAAATTGAATTGTTATAACGATATTTGACAAACTTTTTTCTTTGTTTATCAGTTGGATTGATATCACTGCCGGGTCTTTGATAATAATAGTAAAAGACATCATGCAAATATACGATCTGCGAAGCATGGTGAAACAAGATATGAGTCTTTGTTTGATCATCAAATTTTGGAACTTTGGGAAACTCATAATGGTCCAAATAATTAATATTTTTATCCTAAATAACCTACAGGAACTATCTGTACCTCTCTATTTAAGGGCAAAAGATTTTCATACAAGCAAACAATAGCGCCTTTTCCTGCAGTAACGCCCATTTTTCCAAGTAAACGAAATGTTTGTACATCATCTTCCTTGGGAGAGGCGGTTCGTTTTATTTCTACGGGATAAAACACATGATCACGCTCAATAATCAAATCTATTTCCTGCTTTTCTTTGTTGCGATAAAAATAAAATTGAGCCTGTTCATTGTTGTGAATGTACGATTTAATGATTTCACCAACCACATAGCTTTCAAAAATGGCTCCGCTCATCGCTCCTGCCGAAAGCGTTTCCGGCGAAGTCCATCTGCACAAATAGGCACAAAGTCCCGTGTCCATAAAATGCAGTTTCGGCGTTTTGACAGCACGGTTTGTTAAATTATTGTGGTAGGGCTGTAATAAAAAAATTAAACCCGAAGTCAGCAGGAGCGAAATCCACGCCTTGATGGTAACTTCAGTAACGCCAACATCTTTTGCCATATCGGCATAGTTGAGCAGTTGCCCTGTTCGTGCCGCTGCCACTTGAAGAAAAGTGAGAAATGTGCGTTCATCCTGTACATTTGTCAATTCGCGAATATCACGCTCAATATAGGTTTTCAGGTAAGAGGCGTAAAATGTATTCCGATTGAGCCGCTGCGTGGCATAAAGTTCAGGAAAAGATCCTTTAAAAATTAATTGATAAATCGAATTGACATTGTAGGGTTTTCTCTTGTTCGGCGCTAATGTATCGGGCAAAAACGACGCGCCTTCGCTTTGGTTTTTCTCTGCCTGCGATAAGCCTTGCAATTCCAGAATACCAACCCTTCCCGCAAGCGATTCCGACACTTTTTCCATCAGTTGAAAGGGCTGCGAGCCGGTAAGCCAAAACATTCCCTTTTGTTTGCGTCTATCTACGAGTATTTTGATGTGCGGAAAAAGTTGCGGCGCATATTGTACCTCGTCAATCAACACAGGAGGCTCGTAGGTTTGCAAAAACAGAGCAGGGTCAGACTGCGCAAGCAATCGGATTTGCGGGTCATCAAGCGTAACATAAGCGCGATATTCCTCTTTTATCCGTTCAAGAACTGTAGATTTACCCACCTGCCGGGGTCCAGTAATTAAAATCACAGGAAAAGTTTCACTTGTCTCTATTATTATATCCGATATGTTTCTTGCAAAATACACAGCATAAATAATTTAGTGCTTCAATAATCCGACTAATCCAAAATAATATTTTGGATTAGTCGACACAATAAATAAAACGTCCCTTCCTTTCAGTTGTTTTACGTGCATAAGCAAAACCTTCGTTTTGTTTATGAATAACCCGAATGCGCTGATCCCGATCTTGCCATGTGTCGCAAATCATCCCGGAATTGTCAGGACTGCCGTCGTCAATCAAAAAAAATTCCAAATTGGAGTATGTTTGATTGACTATGGACGAAACACATTTGCCCAAATATTGTTCTACATTATAGCACGGTACTATTACCGTAAGAAGCGGGTTATTCACCTGATATTTTTTATAAAACCTCAAAAAACAATTCTTTTCGCCATCTGCAAAACTGTGGTAGTTTGTTTAAGTAACCTGAATACGGCATTCCAAATTTATCCGACGGAAGTGCATAATTATCAATAGCTTTACTTTTTATTTCTCTTTCGTTTTTGTCCATCAACAAAGTATATGAGTTTTTCCAATCAAGACGCAATGATCTGTACCATATCCAAACGCAATAATACATTATTTTTATAGAAATCGAGCAAATACGAACTGTTTGTGAAACAATTTGGGTTGTGTGATAATGATCGCCGCCTTCAAATGGATGAGTCGTAAAAATAATTTCCGGCTTAAATGATTCAATAATAGAAGTCAATTCTTTTGGGCGGTTTCCATAAATTTGTTTTTCATGAATTTTACTATCACCCCAATCCAAAAATGTATATTGCTCAGACGTTAAACCTATTATTTTACCGGCGCTCGTTGCAAGTTCTCTTCGTTTGGCTACAATTTCAGAAACAGGTATAAGCGGTTTTTTATGTACGGCTTCCCCCTGTGTTACTATGACTATATGCACATCTTTCCCCATTTTGATCAGTCTGTGTAAAAGTCCGCAACAACCGAATATTTCATCATCTGGATGTGGAGCTATAACTAAATAACGATTGGCTTGCAAAGGAAGTTTTTTTGCGTATATAAAAGCAAAGAAATGAAAAGTTTTCACCTTTAAAAAGCGAAAAACTTTTACCATTATAAACTTTAATTTGTTAAATAATTTCTTAATAAAATTTTTCATTTTTCAATCTTGATAGTTTTTTAGAGTGGCAATAAAAAAATATGGAGCTAACGAAGAAATAGTATTCGTTTATGATTTAAGCAATCCGGGTCGAAATACATAATAAGCATATAACCATAATATCCACTGAACAGGAAATACTAAATTTGCATTCATAGAACCAATGAGGTAAAAAACTGCAAGCAATAACCATTTTTCAAATTTTGGATACACGGATAATTTTCGGTATTGAAACCTGAAAAGCAATAGCAATATAGGAATCGTAAAAATAATTCCATATTCTAATATCATTACAACAACTCCGTTTTCAACTCCTCCGGCGCCTAACTTTTTCATCATGTAGCCATAAAGATTCGTATGTCCCCACAAAAATTCATCATTCGTTTGATAGTAATCATAAAATTTAAAGACGCCTATTCTCGTCTGGGCGCTTTCATCCATGATATCCATATTCATCAGTCGCCCGCCCAGAGACGTTTGCGTGACCATATACAGCATACCGCAAAACATACAAAAGACGCCAAGTTTGACGACCCATTTCTTATTTTGGGGGATTGTCTTATTGATTTTCCATATAAAATACGGTGCTGTGAATACTGTTACAACTATAGTGGCGCCACGTGCATTGACACAAAATAGAGCAATATATCCTAAAAAAAATAAAATCAACTGGATATTCTTTTTCTTAAAGTTGGAAAGAGCTATAAATGTCATAAAAACAGCCACGATTTGTGCATTTGCCAGAGGATGTCCCATAAGAGATGTACTTCTGAAAAATCCCAGACTCAGCCAATATTCCATTTCATCTCCGTGCTCCACAAAAAAATTATGGTTTAACGTCCATTCTACTATTGACAAACCACATTCGGCTACAAAAAAAATAATGGTGATACGGCGAAGTAAAGCTAATTCTTTTCCGGTTAAAATATCAAAACACATAGTGATGATCATTGGAAAGATCAAAAATAAAGTCACTTTATGTAAGAAATTCTGTCCGACGGCCCATTTGAAAATAAAAATGATAATGCCCAGTAAAATAATATATACGACATCGTTGTTTAATCGTATTTTTTTAGCAACCACTTTCATAAAGAAATAAACCAGCATAGGCATGAAAGCCAAGGTTTGGACATTTCCATAACCTAACGAAGAGGGTATACTGGTATTAAAAAAAACATTAAATACCACAGCAATAAAAAATAATAAATATAGCATCATATGAATCGTTTCCTGCAATAATTTATAAAATGTATTCTTGACTTATGGGTAAAATGCCTGATTTGAAATGAGATAACGTCATTTATCTTACCTGAAAATGTAAATCGCGCCATATTCAGATAGTCTGTAAGAAGATGCTGACGGGTCTTCATTTCAATAAAACGCAACTCAATACAATTTTCAAAATATTTCTTTCTTATTGATTTGCTTTTATTTCCAAAATGCAAAACCAATTCGCGATAATTCTTCACGATCATACACAGTTGTTGTTCATACGTTTTCCCTTGCCATATACCGCCTTGATGAATGCGGTACACCCCAAAGCAATCAGGGAAAATAAATCCTTTTCCCTGTTCCAAAAGAATGGCATAGGAGGTAATATCAATAGAACTTTTGATTTGATTGCGTTTTTCCATGTTGTAACATTCTTTTCGATAACAGACAGTCAAAGTCTGTAACAAATAAGGGTCTAAATAATTTTGCAATGTGACAGTTCTTCCATTGGGAAATTTTGCCATATCACGAACCAACCCTTCATTCTCGGTTACCTCGGTAATCCCTTCTTTGAGTACCTGCCACATCCCTCCGCAAATAGTATAGTCAGGATGCGTTTCCAAAAAATCGACCTGCTTTTGCAGTTTGAGGGGATCAGTCCAATAATCGTCGCCTTCGCATATTGCTATGTATTTTCCCTGTGACCTGGGTAGTTGGAATTTTCTATAAATTCCTCCACCTTTTGAAAACTGATTTTCAGTTTGATAAATTGGCTTGATAATATCCGGATAACGGGCCTCGTATTCACGGATAATATCTGCTGTTCCATCTGTCGATGCATCATCATGAATTAAGAGTTCAAAAGGGAATGTTGTTTTTTGCATCAAAACCCCTTCAATACATTGCCGAATAAATGGCGCATGGTTATAGGTTAGTGTCCATATACTTACTAAGGGTGTATTCATTAATTTTTGATTAATATTTCTGCTAATATGTAACTTTTTCCTAAATTCAACGTATTAAGTTGTATAACTCAAAACATCATATCATGTCATTAAAAGAAAAAACCATACGTGGATTGAGTTGGAGTTTTGTTGACAATTTTGTCGTCCAGATCGTAACTTTCATTGTCGGGATCGTATTGGCCCGGTTGCTTGCTCCCTCCGAATATGGTATCATTGCCTATATTACTTTTTTCGTTGCCATATCATCTTCGCTGGTTGACTGCGGTTTCACTGCTGCTTTAATCCGTAAAATTGGTTGCTCTTCAACCGATTGCAGCACCGTATTTTATTATAATTTGTCTGTCGCAATCATCTTGTACATTTTGTTGTTGTTGTTGGCGCCTATGGCAGAATCATATTTCAAAGCGCCCGGATTTGCCTTAATTTTACGGGTTGCCGGACTTTCATTAGTGGTAAATGCAATGGGAAGCATTCAACAAACGCTTATGACCAAACATATTGATTTTAAAACCAAAACAAAAATATCGTTATGTGCAAACATTCTTGCAGGAATCATTGCCATTATTTTGGCTTACAAAGACTTTGGCGCATGGAGTTTGGTTTGGAGGATACTTTTGGGGGATTTATTTACCACTTCATTTCTCTGGCTTTTCAATGATTGGCGTCCGGGTTTGGTTTTCTCCGTCAAAAGTTTCCGTGAATTATTCGGTTTCGGATATAAATTGGCGTTATCCGGTTTGATTGACACGATTTTTAATAACATATTTTCTCCGATCATAGGGAAAAATTTCTCTCCTGAAACATTGGGACAATATACACGAGCCTCACATTATAGAAGCCTTTTTTCTTCGACTTTAACCTCCAATATTCAACGGGTCACCTATCCGGTATTATCCACTCTTCAAAACGATCCCGAAAAACTAAAATTGGGATACCGAAAAATGATTAAATCAACGATGATCATCACATTTGCCTGTATGTTAGGCTTGGCTGCTATTGCCAAGCCATTGATTCTGATTATGATTGGAGAAAAGTGGCTGCCATGTGTTCCCTATTTGCAACTCGGATGTTTTTCGAGTATGCTGTATCCATTACATGCTATGAATTTAAATATCATCACGGTAAAAGGTCGTTCGGATTTATTTCTCAAGTTGGAAATTATCAAAAAGGCGTTGTTCGTTCCGATCATATTTATAGGTATTTACTTAGGCATCTATGCGTTGTTGATAGGTAATATTATTCTGGGCATCATCGCTTACTTTCTCAACAGTTATTATTCTGCTGATTTGATTCGTTATCCTACTAAAGAACAAATCATGGATATTTTACCTCTATTTTTGGTTTCATTATGCGTGTCGGCGCTTGTTTGGTGTATCACCTTTTTAGAATGTAACCATTGGCTTACTGTTATGTTGCAGGTTGGCATCGGTGCATTACTAACCATCGGGATATATGAATTGATGAATCAGCCGGATTATAAGGAATTAAAACAAATTGCATTAAAGCTTCTATGTAAAATGCGATTAACGTGGTGAAGCGGCGGTAAAGCCGTCGCTTCACCACGCAATACCATCAAAGGTATGGCGATATTCAGATAGAAGGAAGGAATCCGTCATTATTGTCCACCTGATTTTTTAATGATGATCTCAAAATGCCAATTCCTGATTTTTTTACATTCCCTTTCCATATTCAGTCAAACGGTATTTTTGCAATTAACTGTTTGGTTTGCCGAGTATTGTCATTTCAATGAAACCAAATTTCAGTGCTATCTGAATATAGTTTTGGAGAAAATATGTTCTAAGCTTCAAAGATAATTTTTCTCGTACCTATTGTGGACTAAAATCTGAAACATGCAGATTTTTAGTCTTCTTGTTTATAACGCTTTAAGTTGTTCCAATACAATTTCCGGTCTTTCACGTGCAAATTCTTTCATTTGACTAATATAGCCATGCCACTGTCGCATATTGATTTGCCGCCATCGAGCAATATGTCTTCCGATTTCCCCTTGATACAGTTCCTCAAAGAAATCTATGTGTTGTAGTATGTTTTCAGTAGTCAAACAATTCCTGATAACAAATTCATACCGAAGGAGAAACTTTTCCTTAAATTCAGGATTTTCAAGCAGCCCGTAAAACAGGTGGTTAATAAATCCCCACCAATATTTTTTTTTTATACGATTAAACATATTTATTGAGATAAAATTGACTCTTTCTCTGAATAATTCTCTGATTAAAGTGCTATTTTCTGACATACCAAGATCTAAATCTATGAGTAACCATCTCCATTTTCCGGCTTCAATATTTTGTTGCCTCATCGTTTCTGTTTGCTGTTCTATTCGATAAAATTTCATATTATTGACCCCCCAATCCGTATTTGCAAAAAAGGTTTCCACAATTACATAATTTATAAAATTGTCTATATCCATTTGAGAACATACATGCTGGTATGCTTTTTCATCGGACATGGAATTGATTTTTATGTAGTCTATCAACTCCTCAAATGATTGAAGCGATTGTTCATTTCCCCATAATAATTTCATTTTTGCTCCGGTTAATTCAATAATGTTTATCTTCTCAAAAGCAGAACCATATTTTATTGCCAGATAATGTTCATCCATTCTTTCTCTGATATTGTGAATACCCCAATAGTTGCCGTTGATGTAAACGACGGCAGGGGCGTAATCCTGGATGTCCAAGCCAAGACCCTTAACTATTTGATGTTGCATGGCGTCGCGGAACATCGGTCCGATCCGCATATCATTACCTGAATTGCGCAAAAGTATTCTTGTGAATGTTTCATAAGGCAGATTATCAAAAAAACGATATTGCCAGACAGCTTCGCCTCTGATACTATCTGACATAATTCGGAGTGATTTCTCGGGAAAACTCCGTGTGGCGCCTCCATGATTACACAACAGGACACTTTGTTCAAACAAAGTTTTTCCGGATAAATCCATCAGTATAAATTCTGCCGGACGAGTCCATTTTTTCCCCCGTTGATGATAATTGGCAGGGAAGTCCATCCACTTACGTTCATCTAAGATTATTTTTTCAGTTACAAGTGTTTTTTTGCTATAATATTTTTGTCCCAATACATAAATACCATCCTCTTGCGAAAACAGGCTATCGGCTTCTATCAAAACATGCACCACATGAAAACCATCATGCTGACGAATAGTTGAAGTGCTGTAAATTACATTTTTCACTTTTCCGTATCCCGTACCACTTTTAAAACATCTTGCCCTGAGTGCGAAGCTGTGATTTTGTTGACCATGCGGCGGTTTCCATTTGAGTGATGTAGGAATCGCAAGAATAATTCTATTCGGGTTTTCCTGAGGATCGACCGTTATGGATGTTTTATAGCGGTTGGAACGAATGGTTGGTATTGATCCATCTGTTGTGTAAAAAATATCATAACCTGCCGGCGCCTGAATTTCAAGTTCAAACGGCTGATCATATATTCCTTCCGGAACCGAAAATACAGGCACCGGAATCGAATCACAGGACCTCAGTATATCAAATTGTTCTAACTTTTCAGTTTGCGTATTCTGAACATACATAAACAAAGTTGCTAAAATCAAAAAAAATGCCGGAATGAGAATTGCGGGTAACATCCGGTCTTTTTCGCTGGTACATTTAATGGTTTTCATTTTGATGATCGAAAATATCAATAATCTCAATAGTTTTTAAGCTTATTCACAAAGATAATTGCTTATTTTCATTCAAAATTGTCAATACTCAAAAAGTCTTTTTATTATCATTATCATTTGCTTCATATCTTCCTTATTGTATTTTTGATCTATAGGAAACGCCATGATATTTTTTGCAAAAAGATATTCCAATTGATCGCTTTTACACCAGTCAAATACATTATTCCAAAAGGTTTTGACGTATATTTTATTTTTAATCAATTTTTCTCGCAAATTATTTTCACTGCCTAGTAGAAATGGATATACCATGGGCACAGTATCTTTTGTATAATCAATTTTTAAAAAATTATCTTTTTTTAGAACCGCATCTAAATACAAATAATTTTCTATTCGTGTATGCTTAATATACTCATAATCAATACCCATTAATAGTTTCTCTGTTAGTTTAGACATTTTCTTAATAGGCTGAGCTGTCAACTTTTTTTCGTTGAAAAGAAAATCATCATATGACGCTTCTATCGATACATCAATTCGTATAAGAAGATGACTCATTCTATCGTATGATAGATCCTGTTCCAAATCCTCCTTCAAAAGTACATCTGTATAAAGATACGCCCCATCCGCTACTCCGAAGAATTTTCTTGCAGAATAAATCGTATCAATACCTGGAATAGGCTTTGCATAAAAAGCGAGCGAATTGTCGACAATCAAATGTGTCCCATAAAGATCGGCTAACCTAATAGATACTTCGTTTTTGAGATCGAAATAATTGGTATACAAAAATGCTTCATCGGGACCTAATATATAATCCTTCAGGGGTTCGAGCGATTCGTTGATTGAATAAAACTCATATTGGACGTTGCATTTTGTTACTGCATTCAATATGACTTGGCATGTATAATATGGAATAAATATTTTTTTATATTGTTTTGCTTTTAGTATGTATTGCAAACAATTACGCCCAGAATTTAATTTGATAGCACCCTCATGATAGTGTTTCCCTTTTCGCAAATCCAATTCAAAATAATTTCCGAATGATTTCATATAGTTTTTTGATTATTGTTTTTTATACTATTTTTTAACTTGAATAATTCATGATAAACGATAAAAAGTTTCATTTCAAAATATCATAAAAAATCAAAAAATGGCATTTTTGTTTGAAAATTTGGTCATGAGTTAAATGCGTCGATTTTCGTGTCAAAAAATCAGTATTTCAGATGGTTAAACTCGCAAATCAACAGATTCGACCCTTGACCGAAAATTTATATCTGATATTTTTTTTAAAACCTTGCAGTAGGTGGATTTTCCTTGATGCCTCTTACCCCTATTTCTACTTCAATATTTTCAGATGAAGTAGGTAATCCTAACAACCAGTCGACGATCTGTTTCGGAAAATTAGCGCCTGCCAAATGAGAAAAAACGTACTGTCCGCCGAAACGACAATTCAAATCAATAACATATATGTCGCCCGAATTGGTCAAAAAACAATCAACATCCAGATTTCCAATATGCTTTAAGTTCGACGATAAGGTTTTTGCGACTTCTTCGAAGTGCTTGCTGTCTACAATCTGCGCTGCTTGTGTATTTACATTTACTTTTAATTTCTTTTTGGCAACTACGGTTACATAATTCCCTTTCAAATCGTTCAAGATATCCAATCCATACTCTGTCCCGTTCAATTTTTCCTGCATGATGATACATCGGTTCTCGGCTGCGATCGTTTTGTAATTGAAAACAGATTTTAAAATAATTTTTTGGATTCTACGGTACAATATATCCAATTCATCGAAATCATCAATTTGGAACAGTCCAAAGGAGGCACTTCCTAAAAGAGGTTTCAGAATTAAGGGAAAAGAAATTAAATTCGCCTGCAAGTCCCGCCTAACCAATTCCTTGTCAAGGTAGGTTTTCGGCTGCTTCAACCCTATAGACAACAAGAATTGATGCGTAAGCCACTTATCGTTGCAGGTTTTGATTGTCTGTTCGTCTGAAATAAGAATTCGGATGTTGTTTTCTTCGAAGCGTTTCTTGTTTTTAGACAATACTGCCAGATCCAAATTATGCCATGAAATAAGCGCATGGATGTCGTTTTTTATACAGTAATCCAATAAAAAATCTATATATGATTCATTGGCTATTTGCGGAGTGATAACGTATTTGTCGGCTTTAAGCAATGTACTGGTCATTTCACTGTTAGCGGCAAATACTTTACCGTTTTTGCCAAGTGCTTTTTTGAATAAAAACAACATATCGGATGCCCTGCCAATAGTTGTAATCAAAATATTCAACTCTTTCATCTGATTTATCTTTTAATTTTATAGTGAGATGGGATTATAGAATTTTATATACGAATCACTAACGACAGGTCTTTGTAACCCTTTACTCCGGCTTCGTAGTCAATATAATTTTTAGATGTGGATTTTCCATCCAGCCATTCAACGATCTGTTTTGGGAAGTCGGCGCCTGCCAAATGTGCAAAGGGATAATGTGCAGCAAAGCGGGGATTGATTTCTATAACTACCACATCACCTGATTGGGTTATAAAACAATCAACCCCAATATTTCCTATATGTTTCAGATTTTGGGATATAGTTTTTCCGGTATATTCAAATGGAGTGCTCGAATCTACAATAGAGACAATCGTTTCACCTTCCTGCATTTCCGTTTTGGTTTTGGGAATGGTGGCAATATAATTTCCTTGTAAGTCATTGAATACGCAAAGTCCGTATTCTTTGCCATATAGTCTTTCCTGCATGATGACACATCGTGTCTTGTCTTCCAGTGCCTGATATTTCAAGTGGGTACTGAAAATGATTCTAAGTATTTTTTCATATAAAATATCGATCTCTTCAAATGTATCTGCTTGAAAAATACCAACCGAACCTTCTCCCCAACGAGGTTTCATAAAAACGGGAAACTGCATCATGCCGGAACGAAGGTCTTCTTTAATCAACTCTAAATCGACGTATGTTTGTGGTTGTTTCAGATTCAATTCCTTCAAAAAGAGATGTGTTTTCCATTTATCGTTACACAATTGTATAACCGATTCGTCAGAAAGCACAACAGTAATGTTGTGCTTTCTGAAACGATCTTTGTTTTTTGCCAAAATAGGCAAATCTATGTCATACCACGACAAAATTGCGGTAATGTTTTTCGATATGCTATAATCTATTAGAAAGTCTATATAGGAAGGATCATAGATTAACGGTGTTAGTACATATTCGTCAGCATGTAATAACGTAGATGTCATTTTACTGTTGGAAGCAAAGATTTTTCCGTTTCCATTCAACGCTTTTTTAAAAAACCGGATCATTAAAGGATTCTGTCCTTGCGATGTTAACAAAATATTCATTATCGTTTTTTATTCTATTATTAAAACAAAATCCGTACTATTGGGGCGGATTCTTTACTTCCTTTCACGCCAACTTCAGGAACAATCAAATCCGTTGAAGTCGGGTTTCCTTCAAGCCATTCAATAATTTGTCCCGGCAAATCAATGCCTGCAATATGAGCAAAAGAGTATAATCGACCGATTCGTGCATTCATCTCCAATATGATTATATCGCCCGAATCCGTCAAAAAACAATCTGTATCCAAATCTGCAACATGTTTTAAATTTGATGAAATCTGTTTTGCCGTTTCAACAAAAGCAGCGGCATCAACAATCTCGGTCATATTCGTGATCCCTGCCCTCACTACCAATTTACGTTTTGCAATGACGGTTACATAATTGCCGTTCAAATCATTAAGAATATCCAAGCCAAATTCTTCTCCACTAACAGTTTCTTGCATGATAATGCATGTATTTTCATTTTCTTGAGAGGCATATTTTATATCGGAATTGAAAATTTCCATAAAGACTTTTTTATAAAACAATTCCAATTCTTGGAGTGTTTCGATTTGAGTTATGGCTTTCAATTCTGTTCCCCAACGGGGCTTTATGTAAATGGGAAACAATATTTTACCGTTTTGAATGTCTTGCTTAAAAATTTTTTTATTAATGTATGTCTTAGGTTGTTTGAAACCTATGGAAGTCAGAAAACGATAAGTTTCCCATTTGTCAGCACAGATTCTGATAACTTGTTCGTTAGAAACAATAACGGAAATATTATTTTGTTTAAATATTACCTTGTTTTTTGATAATACGGGTAAATCGAAATCTGACAATGGGATAATGACAGAAATATCATTCGATTTGCAATATTGCAATAAAATGTCAATGTAAAAATCATCATTGATAGTTGGCGTAACCAGATATCCATCAGCTTGCGATAATGCATACGTCATTTCTTTGTTGGATGCAAATACTTTCCCTTTACCTTTCAGGGCGTCTCTAAAGTATTTGACCATATTTGTTTTTCTACCTGCAATACTTAATAAAATATTCATATACTGTCGGATTTAATTATATGATAACTTTAACAAAATCATCCATACGCGAAATTTTATCCTGCATTTCTTCAATGGAATCATATTTGATGATCATCGTACCCAAAGCATCTCCTGAATTTCGGAAAGCGTGAATTTGATCGCCTTGTTTTACTTCTGCAACCATTTCGCAAAAGTTTTTTTTTGCAAAATCGTCATCAAACCAAAAATGATCGAAAATACCGGTTTTCTTGCTGTGTAACATATAATTCGACCAGTAACCCTTTGCCTCAACCTGTTGTAACGATGAACAATCATCGCCCAATGCCGCTTTGATAACATATTGCACCATGCTGACGCCGGTTGCCCGTTCAATGATTTGAGGGATCAAACTTCCTCCGCTTCGGGCGCCTATGTCAAGCAAATATATTTTATTGTCTTTCCCGACAATGGCTTCCACATTGTAAGCACATGACTTCATATTCAGTAGTGAAATCAAACGTTGCAAGTCTGCAACGAGTTGTTGTTCAATGTTTTTATCTTCCAATAATGGCCAATATTCTCCTAATGGAACATACTCCTTGATACCTTTGTTGCTGTAAAATTCATTGCCAAAACACCAAAATGCAATTTTCCCATCCACAGAAAACATATCCCCGGATATTTGAGAACCTTGTTTTTCAATAAATTCTTCAATAACAATCCTTTTTTTTCGCGAATACGATAAGGCGTCATCTACAAATTGTTTTAACTGCTTTTTATCGGTCATCTTGTTGACTCCCTTACTTCCCGAAGAATCAACCGGCTTCACCATTACAGGCAGCGTAAACGTATCTATATCGGCAAGCGCCTCACCATAAGTGGTATATCCTTTTGCCTTGGGCACATTAAATCCATGTTCTGTAAGGAATTTTCTGAACAAATCTTTCTCTGTCAAAATTTGCACTGAAACGTAAGGGCTTGTAGGTAATCCTATCTGTTCGCAAACATAAGCGGCTACCGGAGCTGCCGGATCAGATGCATAGCTCACCACAGCATCTACTTCCAGACCTTGGGCAAGTTGTAAGACCTTTTCTGTATCTGTTGTGCTGATATTGTGATATTCATGTGCAAATTGGTGTCCCGGATTATCAGGCAAATAATCGCACGTAATCACATAATACCCCATTCTTATAGCTTCTTTGATAAGATAGGTCTGGTAACTGGTACCTCCAAGCATGAGGATTTTTTTCATCTTTGTAAATTCTGAATAAATTTATCCAATCTAATGATTCCTTCTCTGATGCGTTCAATAGATAGCGTGAAAGCAAGTCTCACATAACCTTCACAAATTTTTCCATAAGTGATGCCGGGTACCACTGCCACCTGAACATCCTGCAACAGACGGTAAGCAAACGATTCTGAATCAAATCCCGTTTTTTTGATATTCACCATCAAATAGAACGTAGCATCAGGTTGTCGGCAAGATAATAAGTCGATGCGCTGAATACCATCATAGAGGACGTCTCTTCTTTTTCTAAATTCAGTACGCATCGTTTCGGAATAGACGTCAGCATTTTTCAATGCCTCTATTGCTGCATACTGTGAAGGCAAAGGAGCACAGGCAACAACATTTTCCTGCATTCGTGTCATGGCGGCAATCACTATTTCCGGAGCAAGCACATACCCGATGCGCCATCCCGTCATACAAAACTCTTTTGAAAAACTGTTGATCAATATGGTGCGTTCTCTCATGCCGGGGAAATGAGCGATACTTTTGAAAGCCGGTTGGTCGTACATCAATGTTTTGTACACTTCGTCGGCTATTACTGCAAAATTATATGTAATTGCCAAATCTGCTATACCCGCCAGAATGTCCTGACTCATCACAATTCCGGTCGGATTATTAGGCGTATTGATGATAATGGCTTTGGTTTTGGATGTGACGACTCGTTTGATGGAGTCAACCGAAACGGTTAGATCATCTTCGTCTGAATCAACAATTATCGGTACAGCATGACACATTGACACCATCTGTGTGTAATTAATCCAATACGGTGCGGGAATGATCACTTCGTCCCCCGGATTCAGTATCGTCAGCAGGGATAAATACAATCCTTCCATTGCTCCTACCGTAACGATTATTTCCTTTTGAGCGTCGTAGAGCAATGCCTCTTTACTGTTGTAATACGTACTGATGGTATTGCGCAAATCCAGCAAACCTGCATTTTGCGAATAGCGCGTTCTTCCCTCTTCAATGGCGCGACAACCTGCCGCTTTGATAGCGGTATGGGGAGGAAGGTCGGGATCTCCCAACGTGAAATCAACGACATCGTCGTATCCTTTGGCCATATCGAACAATTTTCTGGTTAAAGATGGCTTTATGCCTGCGGCAATATTTGAGATGGTAATCATGATTATTAATGTTATTATTTTGATTTATTGTTTATAGTAAAAGAATTCATATTGTATCATCAACTGAAAATAACCGATATACGGTAAAAAATAGGGTTGTATGATACCTAATTTCATATGATTATTTTATTATTCACTCTTATTATTGTTTGAGTCAAATGTTTGTTTTCTAAATATTTTTTGCATTTCCCATCCCTTTGCAGTCAGTCGGTATTTTTGCAAACGACTGTTTGGTTTGTCGGGTATTGTCATTTCTATTAAACCAAATTTCAGTGCCGGCTGAATATAGTTCTTTATAAAATTCTGTTTATGTTCCAATTGTAATTTTCGCATGATATCGGCACGGGACAATTCATCATTGCTTATTACAAAAACAAGACGCTCCCATAACTCGTTGACTGGTGCGTTGACTGGTGCGTTGACTGGTGCGTTGACTGGTGCGTTGACTTCTTCTTTAACTTTTTCAAATGCTATTCCCTGTTTTCTGTATATGATAGACACAAACCCGTCCCGTAATGCGAAAGAAGGCTCGGGCAAGCCATGATTCAGACATTTTTCCACAATATCTTCAATTCCTGTCCCCATTCTTTCAATGTAGCGAACGTAATATAAAGCATCGGCAATCAACGGATTGTGCGGAAAGGATCCGTGACTGTTTTTTATTGTTTCTATGGATAATTGAGGTGGTAAAGTTCCCGGATTCCAAATTTCCAAACGGTCTTTAAAGAGCATTACCTGAACGCTTGCCGTACTGTCGTAATCACGGTGTGCAACAGCATTCACTATTGCCTCCTTAATCACATCGGGCGGAATTTCGTAAGCAGTAGGCGCTTCTATACTGCGCGCGCGTGTGCCAACCGCCAAATCTATTTTTGAAAGCACAAAATCGACGGCTTGGTCAACCAATTCAAACAGATTTCCCTTATAAACCTGATAAAAAGGTATTGGTTTCTGAACTCGCGTTCCGTGAAAATGAGCGCATTTCAGTTCTGAAGTCAGGAAAAACCGTTGCGGTTGTTTGCCAAAAAGTAAAATAGCGGCATTGGTTACTTTCCCCTTATTTAACAAATTTAGATGCGTAAGTATTTTTTCCTTATCATCGCTGATTGATAGCGGGAAATTCCGTTCTGCTTTTGCCCGACGAACAAACCATTCAAGTTTATCGTCCGACAAATCGTCTAATACAGCATCACGATTCGGACTTTTATCGAATGGTTCATGACGTAATTCGCCTTTATCCGAAAGGAAATTGATAAGAGCAGAATAAACATTGCTCAGCAAATCAGAAGGAGAAGAAAATGTATTATAAATAATATTATCAGATATTTGACGGATAAAATTGTTCGTTTTATCTTGTCTATCAGATTCTTTGTCGTTGGTTAAAAACGCTATACGATATTTATTGTTTTTTGTTGCCGTTTCAAATTCTCGTTGTATTGGCGAAGTTCCATCTGCAAATTCAAACCCATATTCCTTACCAAGCAGCAAAATAAAAATATCACATTTTTTCACTTCATCAATATAGGCAGTTTGCGGATTTTGGTCTTTGGCAGGTAAATCTTCAAAAATAAACACATCTAAAAATTTCCGAAACAAAGCGTCTGCTGACAAATAATTTGTCAATATTCGCCTTTCTTCTGAAAATTCAGATTGTACGCTGCTTATGAAAATTTGAAATCGCATAATTTTTTACATATCTTCTAAAGAAAACGCCTTATAATCAACATGATATTTTGGATATTTTCGGACTAATTCTCTTGATTTTTTTTCAAGTAAAGGGATACTGATTCGATGTTTATTTCTTTTTACTTCATAGAAAACCAAGCGCTTTTCCATATCATTTAGCGCTACTATATCTATTTCATCTTCACCCTTTTGGTTCCAATAATTGCCGATTTCAGAAAATT
>Ga0123354_10000945_pt1 | contig 32780 bp, 9 predicted proteins | sample TergutLab28metaG_2_FD_97872 | JGI IMG/M metagenome (GOLD analysis project Ga0123354, IMG submission 97872) | Labiotermes labralis P4 segment gut microbial communities from Petit-Saut dam, French Guiana - Lab288 P4 | ecosystem: Host-associated > Arthropoda: Insects > Digestive system > Gut ... | reverse complement strand
CTGTGGGGACATATCAACAGACATTTGTACAAACTCCTCAGGCTCCAGTTGTCCCTTTCACAACCTTCAAAAGACCTGCTGTAATAAAGGTAGAATCTGCTGCAGTCCCAGTGGGGACATATCGACAGACAGTTGTTGAAACTCCGGTAACAGCAGCTGTTCCAATTTATGCTGCTGTTTCTCCATTTCAGCAAGCTGTATCTGTGACACCTCATGTCAGAAGGCCTACAGTGTCACAGACATCAATAGTTGATACAGCCCCAGTTACAACTTACTTAGCAGAAACACCAACTGCTCCAGCTGTTTTGACAAGAACTAGATTGCAACCAGTGTCATATCAGGCACCAAATGTACCTGCAGCCGAACCTATTGTTCCTGTTGTAAATACATATTTGAGCACGCCAGCTCCTACTGTAGCTCCAATTCCAAGTGACTTTGCAGAGACTAGTAGTCCCAGGTTGCATACTGGAGATGAAAATGAAAAACATTCTTTTCACAGAAGACCTTCTATATACGTTGCTACTGATGGAGCTGCTGGTATTTCAGTACCACTTTTAAGATCAAATGTTGACACTTTTGGCGTTGTGGTCAATGACAATACAGCTCAAATAACTCCAGCTCCTGTGATAAAGAATGACATATTTCTTAGCACAACTCCAGCTACCAGCATATTCACCAGTAGATTGGACCCTTTGTTCTCAACACCAATTAATTCTTCTAGTGGATATATTTCTTCAACAACAGTTCCTTCTATCCATATTGGCAGTTCCATTCCAATAGCCCCTGTAGTGAAATCACAAACTGCCACGAGACCTTATTCATATTTTGGCCCAGCACCTGTTATTTTTACTGGAACACCTCCTTCTGTTACACCAGTTCCAATTTTACAATCACATGTATCTTCAGGCAGTTACGGTATACCAGCTGTGCCATCCGTCAGATATTCCTATTCCTCATCTGCACCTACTGTTGTTACTAGTGGTGCTGTCTCCCTTAAGGCAGGCCCACTTCTTAGACCAAATGTTGAATCATACTCATTTCAAAGTTCTGGTACGGTTACAGGTGACCCTATTCCAATTACAAACACAAGAGTGACACCAGCAGGTGGGTATTCATACCCAAAACCATCTACTCCTTTTGTCACTGGCACAGCTGCAACTTTCAGAGGTTTCCCTCTAGACAGTGGACTTGGGTCAGCAGTACATGATGGAGCCACAGAGTTAGTCTCAGGATTGGAAATTCCATCTTCCACAGCAGGAACAAGGACTACAGCATCAGAAGTTATTAGTAGAAAACCTTATAGTAATGGTGTTGGTGCTAGCACATTTGTTTCTACCCCTACTTCCAACATAGAAACTGTCAATTCACATGCAAACACGGATGTACCATCATCTGCTACAGTATCTGACACATTCGTACCCATAAGTCATACATCAAACCAGAAGCCTATTCTTTTAACCACTGTAGAACCAATTCATTCAGTGTCATTTTTTGATGGATATTTTGGAGCACGCACACATAATAAGCATAGCAAGTCTGCAGCCTCTTACCCTGGTGCTGTAGGAAGGGAACAATTCATACCACAAAACGTCACATACAGGGCTCCTCTGGCCATGGTACACGCAGCTGGTTCTGCCTTCATTTATGAAGCTGACCAAGCACGAAGTCAAGGAAGGCCTTTTTCTGGCCATGTTTCAAGTACTCCTTTGCCAGTAACTGCACTACCTGGACCCCGTGCCACTTTTATTTCATCTACCACAAGGCCTGTTACATACGCACCTGTAGTGTCACCTAAATTCTATGGCACATTGTCACCAGTTTTAAAGAATTCATACATATCCTCTGCTCTGCCAGTAGCAAGTGTAACCTCTGCTCCTGTCTTACAGTCAACATCATCAGAGTACAAGAATTTAGAAGAATATGGTTTACGGTTTGGTCAGGTTGCATCACGTAGGAAACCAACATCCACAACGCCTACCAGTTATGACAATGAGAATGTTGATGCTCTTCTTGATAAATATTCAGGAAAGTTTGGCGGTCTTCTGGAAAATAATAAGGAAGGTTTTATTACTGAAGTGATAACTGATGACCTGGCTGATCATAGTAGGAGCAGGGTGTCACAAGGTGGCATAGGAGATACTTTACAAAGGGGACACGCCAAGAGTGTGGTCCTGTCAGACATGAATGGCAGAGATGCAGCAATAGCAGGTTATAAAGACGAAGGCTCTAACAGCATGTTTGGAACCAGAACTGGCTTCTCGACTACACCTGCTACTATTACTGGCTCCAACAATTTGCGCTATACTGCAGATGGAATTTACATTAGCACAACTGCCTCAACAAGTAGAGGAGGATCAAGAGGAAAGATCAGATATGGTTCAAATGTAGACACTGATGCAGATGGAGGGATTGGATATGAAGCAATCACAGTTGAACAAGAAGACACAAAATCACGATCTAAAGAAGCACCTGTTGTAGTTATAACGCATCTCAGTGACGTCAACCCACTGCTGGTAGCTAAACTAGGGGCTCAGTGTACGTGTAAATCAAATACTGTCACACTGAAGAGACCAGATGGTTACCCAAGGGGTGGGAATTCAGGGAGTAAATTGCTGCCCATTTCTATCCCTACTCTTCAAGGTGATATAACTTCAAGAAGTGAAATACACAAAGTTCCCAAACATGTATCTGCATTTCCTCTTCCAGGGTCAAACCTTGTAACAGGAACTTCTCCAGATATTATTCTTGGACTGAACGATGAAATAGCCCCATCAACATTTGCTAACTTTGACTCAGTGTCTTTTTCAATTCCTAAAGCCAATAAATTCCTCAAAGCAATTGGACTGGATGAAACTGGATTCACCCCAACACCTGCAGGGTTGGTAACAACATTCAGGCCACACAGCAAATTGTCAGAAGTCACTCACACAATAGCCAATCCTGTCAAGATCACTACACCTGTTCCTTCCAATACAGACGCGAGATCAAGTGTCAGGCTTGATGTAGTGTCCACCCCTCTTGCACCTCTTCTTGAAGTCAGCCCCAGCATTCCTACCACTGTAAGTGTCACATCCCGTTCAAGAGCTCAGGTACCACTTGTAGACTCCACCACTCCCATCCCAGTACCAGTGACTGGAGTCCCAGGCCTCAGACGCATTGCTTCAGTTTCTGGTGGTCACCCTAAAACAGGATGCCCTGATTCTAGAGTAGAAGTGGCAGGATTTACAAGAGGCTTAGATATTAAAATAGATGGCCGAGCACCTGGAGTGGCAGGAGGACTAGCATTAGGAGCTGGAAGGTCATTTGACAGATACGGACCGGGAGGTTGGCGAGGACTGGACGAGAGCTTGCAAGGGTCTGTAGACTGTCAGAGAGCAGGTCTCTTCCGACATCCGAAATATTGTAATAAGTTTTATGCCTGTCACTGGGATGAATGGAAGGGGCGTTACACACTTCATGTGTTCAACTGTCCAGTTCATCTTGCTTATGACTCCAGTCTAGGAGCATGCAACTGGCCATCCAAGGGCCCAGCATGCACAGATAATACTTTGCTTGTGTAGAAGCCTACTTTGGAAACAAAACGTTGGACGACAAAGACATCTGTCAGATTTTAAACTAAATATATAAAAATCAAGTACCTTCAACAAATTGTGATTTGTTCTAGGATTTTTTTTCCCAGAACAACTGTCTATGAAGAGACTAAGATCAGCTTCCTCCATTACTGTGAGGGTAAAAATTTAATTTCTCATTGACTACTTCAAATGAACATAAGTTAAAATAAACATAAAATTTTGTATGTCTTGAAGCTTTCATGTCAACTAAATTGAATGAAATCGTTTTAGGCTAACAGCCACATCACTGGCAGTTCAATTAAATCATGTTCCTGAGACTTACACAATCTCCATCATCAGAATTATGACATGACTCAACAAATGGCCTAAGAATTTGTACATGTACATATAGTTTCAAAAGGTTGGGTGCAGAGTCATGTCAGAACCCAGATGATGGAGAGGGTGTTGGTGCCTGAAACAGTCGTTTACTGGAAAAATCTGACGTGCATTTTTATCATTCAAACTCTGTATATTTAAGGATGAAATGAGATTTTGGAATTTTACTTTCCTTTCTTTAACAGTTTAGATTTTCATAATTATAAAAGTGTTCAACCATTATGTCTTGAAATCGACAAGTATGAACCTTGAAGTTTGCAGTCATATTCATTACACTTATGTTCTTATCTTCTACACAAATCTATGTTGCACTCTCAAGACGTTATAGTTGAAACAGCAATTCCAGGTAAATGGAATTCCACTGTTGAGTTATTTAAACAACTATAAACATTCACCAAAATGTAAGCATCACTCACACCTACAATGTGCATCACATTCCTTTACTAATTGGAATGTAGTTTTGTTATGTTTAAAGTATATTATGTGATATTTTAAATATGTACAGTGATTATACTGGTGTCATAAAGTTAAAGAAAATTACTGTTCATAAATCTTCTAAAAATAGTTCGGAATTTTCCATTTGAATGTCCATTAATTTTATAAATTACTATAGTATTTGAAGCTTAAAATGGCCTAATAAAAGTGCTGAATTTTATCAACACTCAACAATAGGTGACTTTGCCCTTTAAAAAGTAGGACAAATGTGCTAATTTTCTGTAGCTGTGAAGATTATCATTCAGATCTTACACTGGGGCAAAAATCTCAGTGAAACAAAACTTATAATACCACTCCATCAATCCTAATTTTTGTTCCTGTTTTTTATTTCAGTACAAGATTAAGACAGTTCCTTCTTAGTTTTACAAATTTTAGCTGTTGGTCACATTTACTTGTTCAAGGTGACAATATGTAAATTACAGAGATGTTTGTGGCATATTTTTGCTTAAAACAATTTTTTGGTTAACAAGAAGGCATTTCATACTTTTCAAGTGTGCACACTTGTACCTCAGATTTCCCAGCTGTGAATACTGGTAATTGTAAAAATTTAGACTGCTAAGTCTTTGCAAATATAGATTTACATTATACTTGCAATGTTTAAACCTTACTTGTTACTTATTCATTATAAGTAAGTTCTGAATGATCATTTTCAACAGTGACACAGAAAAATAATGAAGTTGTAAAAACTGTGTTTAAATGCACAAGAATAAATATATTTTTTACATCATAGTAGTGCAGTGTGGCATAAAGAAAATAATTTATATGTAACTTATTTATATTGACAGAAATAGTCACTTTTATATTTGTACATGGAACTACAAACACAATAGTTAGAATTAAAAATAAACCATATCAAGTGTCTATGATGTATGTCTGCCTAGGTAAGACTTTTTGTAATTATCTCCATGACAATGTGAATGTAATTTGTAAAAATATATTCTATAATAAAATGTTGTAAAGCAATATTCCACTTCTCTTGTTTCATTCTCTGCAGAAAGACCTAACCTAAGAAACTCATCAGTCAAATGAACAACCAGGGGATACATAACAACTGATTTGATTTTATGATGCAGTGATAGTCATAAAGCATATTTCATCTCCATTAAACTGTTTACTGATCATCAAAATTCCTTTTGCTTCAAAATTCAAAACTTTATTTGGATTTCAATTATCTTCCAAATATAAAACGTTGCCACCACTGCTTTCTGAAGTCTGAAAATCTCTCTCTAATATTATTGATATGTAATATCTAACATGGAGGTTATATACATTGATTTCTGATTTCATGGCAATATACATTATTACAAAAGGATGGCAGAAACCATGGAAATAGTAACTAATAAAATATCAGAGGGAGGCATGTGAATTTGACATATAGATAGAAAGATCATATTCATGCTTAATAATTGTGGTATTTGTACCTGTCAAATATTATGAACATTGTGGAGGCACAATATTTGAGGTTATTTCTGTTAAATTTAATGAAGCAAGAACCCAATTAGTATTATTAATTATGCACACAAAATGATCACCAAATTATTATTATTATTATTATATTCTCGCCTCTTCGTTATCAGGTGGTGGTCTTCTGGTAAGTCCAGATCTCAACAAGCAATTTATCCCAACACTGTAAGGATAATATGTGTAGTGCTCATTAGTGTAATCTTCTGTATCTCTATGACTGACCGGTGACCTGGGAGCAAATGAAGGTTCTGATCTAACCCCTTCTTAATTGTTCCTAATGCTCCAATTCGAACTGGCACAATTTTTGTCCTCACTTTCCACATACTGCTGATCTCGATTTCCAGGTCTTTGTGCTTGCTTAGTTTCAGTTCCTTTTGTGTTAACATTATTATTTTCATCATCATCATCATCATCATCAATCAATCAACATCATAATCATAATCATCATCATCATCATCATGTGGCCTCACCACTTAGATAACAAATTTGAAGGTAACCCGTGGCAAAATTTGTTATCATAACTTCTTCTTCAGTAAAATCTCAGTACGACAGCCACATCAGATTGTTCCAGGGAACTGTTTCAAAGACAGACTCTTACCCTGTCACAGGTTTCTCCTATCAGAGACCTGTCACCCAGAGATAATTTAACTTGATTCAATCACCACCATGAAAACTTCCAGACATACATGACTTCTTGTTTCTTTGGGTGTGTACCGTCTTCATATTCTCATAGGGGTCCTTTTCTTTGTACAGAAACTTGTAAGTTATCCATTCCATTCTCCAACTATAGCACTGACGTTTGTAGGAATGTTGTTTGTGCCAAAAACTAAATAATGTACCATATTCTATGAGCTAGATGCCTGCCTTCGCCATTCCTTTACCTCTAGGCCGCTAGCTCACTCATGTCAGTGTAGTTGAGCACAGCCCAATTCATCAGAATGCCACTTCCCTGAAAAAAGGAACGAAGTATCAAATTGCTCAAACCATAACTCACATTCTAATGGGAAAGAGGTTCTGTGGATTCCCTACAGAGGTTTCCTTCCAGCTGTAAATTAAAAACGACAATTTTTAGTTTATTACCAAATGTCTGAACTTTACTCCTTTGTATTTACACGTTCAAAAAACCAGGAATAATCGAGTAGAATAATAATATTTATTGTACTGAGAATGAACAAAGTAATAAAACTTCCATGAGTGAATTTGTTCATTATAGTCAGTTTGTAGGCAGCTACGGTGATATGACGACATTTGAGGGGTGTAGAGGGGTTGTTTTACAGCTGAATTTTTATAATACAACCATTATAATATTGCCCTATGTAAGCGTATAGAAAGAAGGTATAAGTTAGGAAATTCTGTAGCACAAAAAGGCATTGTTCTTTTTACCTTCATTATTTACAAATATAATACTGCAATAACATTTGCAGAATGGCCCCTCCAGGGTGGGAGCAACTGTACAAATTTGGTCAGAGTCATAGCACAAATTCAAAACCTGGAATAGACTATGAATTGTGCTTTTATATAGTTACAGGACCTTTGCATGAAGTTACATTTGGTCAAATGAAGTGCCTATAAGTTTAATAACTGTTTAATCAGGTAAAGCTAAGTATGTCCCTGTCCTTAATAAAGAGCCAAACCATGAAGTAATATGGTGTGGTGGAGGTATAACTCAGGCCGACAGCCAGAGAGGTGTACCCACTACAAATCTGAATGCACTCACTAGCAATTTGCAAGATATCAAAGACACACATGCTAATCAGCCTACTATAAAAAATGTGACAACCTACTGTATCCATGAGTTGCCTCTGTTGAACTGCAGTGGTTGGGCACAATTCATTTTTAAAAAGTATGAATATGCCAGACGTTTTGTGCAGTGTTATAGAGCACATTGCATACCTAATTGAAGTGTCGATTTTGTGGTCCTAACAAATATGAATTTTATGCTTCTGCATACATAATATATATATATATATATATATACACATTATGTGTGCACTAGAACATTTTATATGTATGCATATGCACCCTTACTGGAAGCCACTGGACCCACTGTGCTCATGGTCTGGTTACAGGCCTGGTACAGCTCCACCATTCACAATCTCAAGACTAGATGTAGGTGAGTTGTCTGCTTCACCCCAGCAACCAATTAGCATGGGGTTATGTGGATCCCACTGCCAGTCTGAATTCTCTGTCACTGCTAGAAAATTTACACTGGTATGAAATTCTAGAACCTAAGGAGTACTCTAGGACATGACCAATGTTTCTGCCTTCTTCATGTAGCTGATTTTCCACTATTTTAAAAACAGCAGTAATGGAGTCCTAACTCTATCTGTAATGAACAACTAATTACTGGATACAGTTTGAAGGAAACATGTTATTAAATTCATGTCCTTTCTAAATTTGTTATACTTTTGTTACTGTTTGTCATAATAATTAATAATATATCTCTGACTCTTTAGACCTGCTTTAAGAAAATTTAATCTGTGACTAACAAGACGAAAAACAAGGCCAGAGCATATGATATGGAAATCAACTTGAAGTAACTCTGAGACTTAGGTAATTAGTGACAAGGAATTTCAAATTTTTATCTGAGATTCTCAGATTGTTATGGTTTAATTTCTTAAGATTGTGTCCTACTGCACCAAATTTTGAACATATAAGATGATGAGTATTCATATCTTCTGAGCTACACTTTGAACTTGGCTCATAAAAGGCATAAATTTGAATATATATATATATATACAAAATTAATTTTTTTATTGTAAACAACAGAAGTAACTTCAATGCAGAGAGAAGGTAACAATATTCTTTGAAGTTTTGTTCACCTACTGCACCAAATTCTTCACCACATGAGCAGTAGCTATAAAACTAAAACAAACTGAAATTACAGGAAGTAGGCTTCAAAGTGCTCCTGTATTACATAATATATTACCAACTGAAGCATCTTATTTTAGTAATAGGTAAATGTAGCACAATTCACAGACTTCCTCAGGGAACATCAATAAATACAGTACAGACGTGTAGGAAAATAGTTACAAACAGCTTTTTCAATACACATTATCAGCAGCAACTGGGTTTATGAGAAACTTTAACTCTGGAACAAAATGAATAAACGCCAAGTGAGATTTAAGTTCTTCACATGGCTTGTAGGGTTTCAGTAGAGTAAGGTCTTCAGGGATGTGACACCATCAGTTTAGTAGGCAGGTACAAAACTGCATGGTGACACATCCATGAGCCTCATTCTTAATAAAGCTCACAGTTTCAACAATATGTGCTAAGTGTGCCAGGTTCATATATATCACAGTACAGAACCTGTAAGAAAATTTAATACACTAATTACTTACATAAGGTGAGGCTGTACAATTTATCTTAGCAACAGTAATTTTATCAAATTTAGATGTGTTTTTCTAAGAGAGCACAAACTCAGAAGTTATGAAATTTGATATGTATGTTATTGAGGGTTATGAATTTTTCTGTTACAGTGATTTACTTCAGAACATATTTTTAAGTAGTTTTTTAAGTTACCTCCATCCCACCACCGCCCCCCCCCCCAAAAAAAAACAAGTACAGAAATAAAACACTGTAGAAGTCAGCAAATGTGTGTGTGCCAAAATTCAAGACTATAATGTGTGTTATTAGTTGTAACATATGATACATCTAAATTTCATAAAATTTTATATTTTGAAGAAATGGTTCATAAGTATTACCCATTAATTTAAAGATAATTTTGTGACAAATAAGTTTTCATTTCATTTCCACAGTAACATATTTCGAAGTTATTACAATATTAAATGACAAATTTTGAAATTCAACACTGAAGCATAGGTTTGTAAGACCCACTGAGGGGAAAAAAAAAATGAAGCCAAAGAAGAATTCTAAGTCAGACATAAAGTACTGCCAAGAAAACTGTGATTTAATAAAATGCAGTAGTATTAAATGCCGGATAAGAAGAAGAAAAGGTGTGCATACCATATTTAGCATGTCACTGTTTATGTAATTAACAAGCATTATAAATAAATACATGTTTTTCAATGTAATTTTCAATATGGTTGGGCAAAAAACCAAACAGAGAATACATTTCAGACTCAAGGTTCTCGTGACAATGATTATGACAACTATCTTCTGGAATGTGACATCGTGTAGTCTGGTAGAAATGCAACATTGCCTTGGAGGATATCATTATACTTTTATCATACTACTATCTGTCACATCCAAGAACACAGCAATATTCAGAAAACATATTCTGATATGATTTTGAACATAATTCTTCCAAAAATTTATGAAAATATCATTTTGTTCATCATCTTGTCAAGTATTTCATAAGTGTAAAAGTTGAATGAAATGTAATGGAAAATATGTCTCCATAATTTACATGTGCAGAAACAATTAGATTAGAAAATGTGAGGTATTTAATGTGCCACATTTTAATTTGTTCTTGTATCTCAATACATGTGTGATCTTCACGTGCACACGGAGGCAAACGCAACATTAATAAATGGTGTAAAAGTTCCAAGTTCTTCCATTAATTTTATTCACAAAACACAAACAGACCCTCCACAGTAATGTTTTGACTGACTTAACTTAAAGACACATTGAGGTCTCCACACTTCTCAATTTTTGTCAACTGTTGGCTGGTAGTTGTTTCCAGATATTTCAGGACAGACTATCAGTACCATCTTCAAATGTCAATGCAGACCAAAAAGAAACTTCAAATTCTTGACCCTTTTAGAAGGACTGATAGGTTTTCCTGAAGCATCCATAATCAAATACCAATCAACACTGTATAAAAACCCAAAACAATGAAGACCTCATATTCCAAACACACTATTTCTCAGGATTAATTTTAAAGGTATATTTGTACTAATTATGGGTACTGCTACATTTTTTAATAGTACAATAAAAAAATTTTTGTGTCTCAAAACATTCTCTTCTGGCAGCACTCTTGGATGTCTCACTGCTTCCTAAAAACCAACTGCTTCAGTGTAACATTGAGAAGGAATGGAAGTACAGTCATTCACACACTGCCACAACAATAAAGTACTCACATTGCATTGCATTTCACAGCTCTTAAACACATCCACAATTTTACAATAGACAGTGTCCAAATAACACTGGATTTAAATGGTCAAGTTCGCATGATTTAGTTTTCAGTTGTGGCATATATTTGACAATAATCCCTGATAAACCACAAAGAGTGGTAATGAAAAGTCACTGAGCAGACAGTTTACTGCAATTCTTAGAATGTGATCTGAAGGCTTGTAATTTCTTATAAGATAATTAGAAAGCACCCGCATTGTAAGTGTTTATTCATGTCAGAGAAACCAGCAGAGTTGGAATGGCAACAGAAGATAATGAACAGCATATCCTATTTTTTTTACAACCTGTGTGAATCACGGTTTCATTCTCAGTAGAAGCAAAAGACTCGTTTCTCCTCCAAAGTGTTCGGCTCACTCAGTCACCTATTCCCTTGGTAACAGGGACCCTTTCCTTGGTGGTGTGCACTCAGGGTATGGAGCTGACTGTACATCCACACCCAGCATCGATATTAATAATGTGTAGCGCTATATTTTCACTTCCCCATACACCTTCATGGACAGGGGAATTTTTTCCATTTCTCACCTTCCAGTTTTCTTGCTAGGTTACCATGAAAAGTTTCTATAGTAGAAACGTGAACTGTGTCTGCTAGTATTTCTGTAGACATTTGGTACTTTACACAATACAGGATCTGACAGCAAACAGGAAAGACAAACAAAAGCATTTGAAACATACAACAAAATACAGTACAAAACTGCAGAGAAACACACTGAGAACAGAAATGCATTATCATGATTTAAAGAAAGTGAATGTCATTTATAATCAAAAAATTACATCTTGTTGTAAATTAGGCCATTTTTATTCAGTAATAAATAAAAGGATAAAGTTCACTCTATAAGCTGCAACAAAGGCACAGATGGGGATTGAAGGTATAGCGCTACTCTTTCTTTAACTTCGGTGCTAGATGAGGGTAGATGGTCAACACCATGCCCTGGCTGCTTTACACCTGGGAATAGCCCGGTACCCATTGTACAGGAGGCTGTATAGGACCCAGGGCCGGTCTGGATGGGTACAGAATAACTTGCCTCCACTGGGATTCGAACCCTGGACCGTCCACCCCATAGGGAGTCGCTCTACACACTACACTATCCTGACCCTATTCAGTTATAAATTCTTCAGTTTATTAATCCATAGCTGACTAATAATGTCTCTAAGAAAAGGCTCACATGGCCATAGCATGTCTCTGAAAACATTCTGAAGTTCACAGTTACATTTCAATATTACTTTATCTTGTTCAGCAGATGGCAGTCTTTCTTTGATACAAGTATGCTATTTATTCAATGATATAAACCAGACAATATCTAAAAAAAAGAGAAAGGTTGTAATAGTCATTTAAATGTTGCTGCAAAGGCACATGTGGTGCATTGAACCCTTCAGTGCCAGCCCATATGCACTGTACTGAGGTAGTGCATCTTAGAGATCATTTAAAATTGTAACTCCTGTTTACTCCCGTGGTACGTGGGTCCCTCTCGTTTGGCATGGAGCATCCTCAGGTTATGGGTGGAGGAACGGGCTTCAATATGGAGGGTAGCTGTGAATATATAGAATAAGCAATTTCAGAGAGCCGACAAGGGGTGGTCCTCCAGCTTGGGGGTTGACCAAGATGCTAACAACTCCTCACCTAAAAAAGTATCATGTTAACACTCATTCACAAAGAAAGCCTCAGTCGGGCACTTGTGAATGTGGTACAGAACCTTAGCATTCCATAAAATGTGGAGAATTTCTTTATTGGTTGAGAACTAGTTAGCTTTTCAATGGAGTAAGTAAGTCAGTAACTCCTCTGTCCTCAACAGTAGTTGGAATTTAAACCGTAGTTTCACTGAAGAGTTAAAGAAGTCCTCAAGGGGTTAACATTGGATTAATGTTATCAATCAAAGAACACCACTACAATAAAACTTCTAGCATCACTGACTTATTAAATGATAAGGTATATCTTACACAATTTTCAGTTCCATGGTCTGTGAACTGTAATGACAAATTTAGATGTTACATTAACGTACATGTAACGTGGGTTGTTAAGGCAAATGGGATACGCTGTATTGATTGAAAACATCAGAATAGTGGCATGATATTCAGAGAGACAAGAGAGAGTACATGGACTACATCAGGCTCAGTTTTGCAAATAGTAGCTAAGGACAAAAGAGCAAGTCATTATTTACAATTATATCTACAATAAAATAACTAAGTACAATAGTTCATGATATAAATATGAATAATTAAGTAAAACAATGCCAATATTATTCATAGTTTTCTCTATATACAAGTTTCTGCATGGCAGAGATCAATAATCACAGGTGTGTGGAGAATAAGTATGATATATATATATATATATATTATTAATATTATTCATAATGAGTTTATGTTATATACCTCTCAAATATGTTTTTCTATAATAGGCACAGAGGAGGCTTTTTCTCGGAACACCGAAAAAAGCAAAAGAGAACCTCTAAAATATGTGCTATGTACTCAGATTCTAGTCATAAAATAACAGAATTACTAGGTAAAACTACTATTTTGCTATTTAAAATGCATTATGATTATGAATGAAATACATGGAATTAATGTTATTCAAGAGAATGGTCCTTTATTTTTAACTTTTAGACACTATGAGGTTATGAAAGTTACTACTTGGTCGATATTTGCTGATGTACAATTCCAAAATGTCATAGCAGACAGAGTGAACACTTGAAGAAACTCTTCTCAATGTAGAAACACATTAAATGCACATATATAATATTAAAATGACAGAAAGAAGAAAAGAATCTTCAGGGGAAAACATAAGAAAGAAAATTGTGAACTTTTGGTGCCATACTATTGCAAGGGAAATGTTTTTACAAATAAAATATTTGTAGATAATATACTGGACTCTCAAACGAAATGCATACCAAGATTAAAAACAATTATTTTTTAAAATATTCTTTTATATTAAATTTCTCAAAATTCACCAATAGTAACATAAAACGGGTTTATAATTACATAATAATATTAGTTAAAAACAGAATTTTAGTGAAGAATAAGTACAAATGTACGTTTCATAGCAGTCATGAATGTCTAACATATTTTTATAAATTACATAATACATATTTTGACATGTTCATGTTTATTGTGTTTGTTTTACTTTTATCATAACTTTCCTTCCTTTCATATCTTACTCAACTCATTATCCACTAACTATCCAATTATTCACTGCTATATTACATAAATAATGGAAAGCATAAATTAACCACATAATGAAAAACCATAAACAATTAAAAAATAAAATCCTATCTAAAATAGCAGATTAAAACCATTGGCCAAAAACCAGCTAAATTATGATTAAACACATTATTAGAGCAGTAGTGTGATGAATCAAGTTTTCTGGAATGTTATTACATGTCAATTGGCATATACTTACTGAAGTTTCAAAAGATCATAAAGCCTCCATCTTCAAAGTCAAGCAGCCAACAAACAGCCCTTCTTCTTGGACTGCTCGACACTGAAGATGGAGATATTACAATCCTTCTTAAATGTTGTTGTTATTTACCAGCTGACAGAGCATAACATTCCAGGAAACATAAATCCTCACATATATTCATATTTCATAACAGATGTAGGTACCAACTGTCAAGATATCAAATGGTACAGGAAAAATAAAATTGACTCAAAGTCCAATACCATACTATACTACTTATGCCCATGTTTTGGTTATGGACATTATTTGACAGGAGATTTAAAAATAATTTAGCTATCAAAAAATATCTGCTAATGAAAAATTATTAAATATTTTTCTCCTGGAAGTTATTTAGAGTTTATATACGTCCAACAATGCAACCATGCTAGGCACATTTCATTACAAAGTGCAGCCAGGGAACTTTGTTTTACAGATTTTTAAAAAGGCAAACATTTACTGAATACTCACTCATACAAGATATTATTTTTATTCACCAAACAACATAAAGAAACAAAAACTTACCCAAACTTTTCTTTCAAATTGACAACTGAACTCTGATTAAAAATACAAATCATGCGATTAAATTAAAATGTCAAGCCCCTTTCTCTTTGAGACACAAGGGTGTGCACAACTGGCACACTCTGTACACATGTATATGCTCATCAAGCCTTGCATTAGTACACCAAACCCATTACTCTATCACTAATTTAAGTTTCTACCCCTGTCTGCCATTGGAAATATGGACTACAAGCTAAAAGTATAAACCTGTTTAGTACACATCCCTTAAAATGTTAGGGAAGTGGAGAAAACTACCTAAAATATACTGTCTATATATCTATATATATAAATACTGCAGTACCAGTACCTTCCTACATACATCTGTATGTCAAGGCCTAATGCAGTTCTAAGAGCAGAAAAAATACATCATTTGTTTCTTATTAACTCTCACTCAATATATTTAATGATAACTGTTTTAATTAGCAATATTTAATTAAGGATATACCAGGCAGGACATTGGTACTTTGAATGAGATGATCTAAATATCTGAAGCCAGTAATTATACATATTAATTAATTTTTGCTGTAACCTCAAAACTTTCTGTTTGTCATTTATCGTGAATACATAACATAAATAAAAAAACGAAAATTGGGTTTGACAAAATAATCATATTTGGATACTTCTAATTATGTCTACACAACCATTTTCCCTGATTTAAGCAAGTTACTTAAGTTAGTCAATGGATTACACACACACACACACACACACAGAGCAGATATTGCAATCAAGTATACATGTATGTTCTCTAGAAATATACATTTCTTACCATGACATACCCATGCCATTCCTTTATGTAACCACAATTTATGTGAGATGTAAGCTTCTCAATGTGGTAAACTCCCGGCATGCTCTAGTTACAGTGTGTAAACTTATCATATAGCTGCTTGTACTGTCATTCAACCATTTATTGATAGCTCCAAATTCCACATATATGAACAGTAGAAACACATGCCATCAAATCTGCCCACTTATGTTCATGTAGTCCGAATCACAAATATTGCATAATGTATTTTATCTTAACTTGTTTCTGATGTTGGCCAAGGGATTTTTAAATTGGAAGTGTTTTGCCTAAGATTATGGTACCCAGGATATTACATTGTGTTGAAGAAATAACTGCCTCAGTATTCAGGCAAGAAGAAGTCTACCCTAAAGATGAAAAGAGTGGGCTCCTCCACGGTGTTGGTGCGTGTGTGTATCCATCAGACTTCACCATGTTACATGCTAGAAGCCTGTGACATCATCATTTTAACCACTTCCAACTAAATACAGAAGCAGCATCCATGTTTGGATTATGTTAATCAAAGGGATAGTGATTTTGATTCAGAAACACCAGATATGTGACTTGCAGGCAACAGTTAAGAATTTTCATGCAATCAGTAATGTTGATATGAAATTCACGCCCTGTGTTTCTGAGGTCATCTGACATCATCAGCCATTACAGATGCAGCAACTGACGCATCCACACATTACAACCACAGTGTTACCTTGTAGCCTGAGGTCTTGTACTTGGCACAGTAAACAGCATCAGGCAATCATCACAATATGTGCTGCTTAGCCTGAGCAATGCAACATGCCAGCTGTCAATGAATTTTTCATAGTAACTTAGTGCAGCTGGCTAAAATGAAAGGCTGCAAGGAGACAATGGAAGATCCGGTTGCATCCCAACAGCTCTTTCTCAGACGCAGTTTTTTTCATGACAAGTGGCCAGTAACACGTCTTGCCAAAATAAAGTAGTGTTAATATATCTTCCAGCATATTCTCCCTGTGATACAGCATCTATGATATGTATCAAATCCTACATTTTTTGGCACTGAGGTGGCATGCTTGGAGGTCATTATAACAAAGTTATATAAGCTCCTCCTCATAGGAGTGACTAGTCATTCCTATGAGGAGGAGCAGAAACTAGATTGCCAAGTTTGCTGACATACCTTTGTTACAATGAAACCCTGAGGATGGCACCTTGGAGTCAAAACATGTACAGCTGATGTACATCATTATGGTGTATCACAGGCTGTGTATGTTGGATGATATATTGATGTAAAAACATGCACGGTATAAATAAAATAAAATAAGACATTATTACTTTCTGATTAAATAAGTTTGTTCATTTTTTCTTAAGTATCCAAATATTTAAAATGTTAAAGGTTCAAGCTCATTAACTATTCATTAAAAGTAAAAAGGGAGTGTAGATAACTGGACAAAAACAACAGAGTGAAACTTCATGAAACTGCAAGTATTTATACTTCAGGCAAATTAAAATTTCCATTGCCCAATCCAATGTTCAGTCTGCAATATCCTCCATCATACCCGCAACTTTTTTCTTTGTTATAAACAATTTTCATTACAAAAAGTTGTTACAATAGGGTTTTAAATTATACAATTAAAACCTCTGATATGGAAAGGACAGCATTTGTGAAAAAGTAATATTATTACATTACAGAGAGATGGTTCAATGTTAAATGCAATAAGTCAAAGAACATGTGACAATCTAACAAAATAATGTAGCTTCAAAAATGTAATTATGCAGCAATAGTGATACAGGCTGTGAATGTAGACTTACAATATTATTAATATATTAGAACAGTAGTTATTAGAAATTACGTCCTTATGTAGGATTATTTAGTGAACGGTCGGAAATATCTAATCATGTGACCAATCCGTAGTCACACTTTTGGTCCGCCGATCTGCGTCTTGCTTTTGGTTCACTCAGGACTTCCTGGAAGTATCTTGTACATTCAACACATCATGCAGAATATGTTACTCACTTCACTACAGTTTCACTGTACATATCACACTAACACTTCACTCAGATATGTGCACAAATTGATTACTATAACTTCAAATTTTTTTTTGTGGACATCCACTCATAAAATGAAAATTTAGATTGACATATTTGCACCCACCTAGAAACTTTACTACTGTACAGTACATCACTCATATGCTTCAAGTTTTGTGGCAATAATCTTAATTCCTTTTAAAGTTCTGATCAAGATTCTTAACATTACCCAACACAGTCAAACGTCAAAAAACTTCTCAGAAACTATGAATATCTTACCATAGTGCCAACTTATATCCTGCTGGGAAATAAACTCCTCCCTTTAATCAACATGTTATACAATACACACAAACAAGAGAAGCACATAAATTTAACATCTCATGGTTTTCCAGTACTGGATATATGATCCTATCATGAAATTGTTCATCACACCATAAAGAAACGTTAGAAAGAAATTATTTGACATTTCAAATTTGCTTTAAAAGGCCCGGATTTCAGTTGCAGACATAATAAATAAGATGTGAGATTTAAGGTCCTCATAGTGGTGAGTATTAAGATAAAGGGTTCTGTGACGTGACGCCGTGTAGTTTGGTAGATCAGTAACAATGTTTCAGAGTAGTGTTACATTTGTATGTTCTTCTACCCTGAACACTAACACAGCAGTTTCCTCCCAAGACATTTCTATCAGTTACACTACACAGTATCACATCCCAAAAGACCATCACCTTCTAAGAAATGTTAGTAATTTTCAAGTAATTTATTTCTACTAAGGAAATAAATAAAAATTGACCCAATCATTTTAATTTATAACCTGAAAGAAATTACTTCATATCAAAGAATCAGAAGGGGTGGGAATCCAAATTTCTATTGCACCATTAACTTTCTCTAGCCTCTTCACAATACAATCATTACTTGTTCTGTCCTTGTATCAGTATCAATAATGATCTAGTTTGCTCTGGCACCACAATCAATAAAGATCTACTTATTGTTTATCCCATTAGCAGTTATGCAGTTTGAACACACTGTGTCAGTTAGCTGATTTGCCATGACAGCAAAGTGTAAGTTTGGTTTGTTTGAATTCTGATGTGTGCTATAAGTCAATGTCATTTTACAGAATCAGATGTGTAAAAATTAGTCAGTTTTACTTCATATATATATATATATATATATATAATGTTCCAAAAAGGTTTGAATCCATGATGAAACTTAAAAAAAAACTCGATTTTTCTCCGCTTATCTGGTGTTGCTGGCAAAGTAAAGTGAAATAAGGACAATTTCTTTATCAGGATATGTGCTGAAATGTAAATAAACTAAAAAAGGAAAGAAAAAGGATAAAAAAGATATTATTGCTTTGAATTGCAAAGCACATCAATCCATTTTAATGCCAATTTATATAATCATTCTTATCGGTATGACAACGTGCAGTGTAAAAATCTTAGTATTTCGTATAAATCATTGAGTCACCGGGTTAACGCTGACTGTTTTCTTAATTTTTTTATTGTTAAATTTCTGAACGCCATTTTGGAAAGCAGTACATTACTGCTCCACTGGAGAGAACTGAAAAATCTATGGCAATCTGCATGCAAAGTCATTGAACCTAATTTGGACAAGGAACCCACTTTAATTATTCTATACATGTGAAAGAACAAAAGATGAAATTCTGTCCCCATGCAGGAAGTGAATCCTTCAGCTAAGTGTAATGCAGTACAATGTATGCTGGATGGCAGCACTTGCTGAAAACAATCTGTTATTATGAGGCAGTTGAGATATGTATATTTGTCAGTTGGTACAAAAATCTTAACTATTACCAACAAGAAGTTAACTCTGGGTGGCAACACTGCTTGATCTGTCCAGCTTTTGAGATCTTTTCAGTTTCATGGCATGCATAATTCAGTGATGTCAACGTGTCCCTCATGGCCTGTAATGTATAAGCCTCTACATATGGAAGGAGTTTCTGTGGAAATCAGAGCTAGTGATGGAAACTGTCAAATTTTTTATTGTAATTTCAGTGGCCTTTCTACTAGAATTATATCAGAGTTTATGCTATTTTTCATACATAAAGCACCCAGAAATTTATTCTATATCTGGCATTGTAACATAATTGAGCCAAGTACATCCTGAAGCAAATATTTATACCGATGGCAGAATTTCTTATTCATATGAGAAATGTCTGAAAGGATTTTTGATGACACATATAAATAAATAATTCAGCAAACCAAACCAAATTTTAAGGAATTGCCACTAAAATAATTTCAGTCATGCTTTTCCATAATATATTCCAATAAAAAAATTGTGTAGTTTGAAAATGTTTCACCCTTCAGTTATTATAAAAGTTTTATTTTTCCACAGCACAAAATATGTTAATTTGAGACATTATATACTCTTTCCATAACATTGAACATAAATAAATCAAAAGCTGATTGTCACTGGCTAAATTAGTGTACAGTGCATTCACTTACTATAACTGAGTTCACAGCAGTCTATGTAAATAATTAGAGATTCTGCCTGTTCTATGCCAATATTTACTTTCTTTAATGAACTTCATTACCAATAATCATGAAAATTTTCAAACAAATTCATCTATACAAAATATTAATACAAGGAATAAGCACCATCTTCATAGATCTATTGTCAACCTGTATTTTTCTAAAAAAAAAAAAAAGGTACATTTTATGCTGGCATTAAAATTTTCAACAGTTTACCACCTTGTCTGATAATCCTCCAGAAAGACAAGACAGAATTTAAAGCAGCCTTCAGAAAATATTTAAATACACACTGCTTCTACTCTGTAGATGAAACTTTTATGTGTAAAGATGATCTATATTATTGTTTTGTAAAATGTTTGTGGTAGTTTACACTGTAAAATTTGTGTATATTTGTGTAAATGTGACTTGTTCCAAACCCTACTGTCTTTGTTACACAATTATTGATCCACGCAATGCATGCATTTATGCATGTACATAAGTATGTATGTATGTATGTATGTAGGTATGTATGTATATATGCATTCCATTTCTGAATGATATAATTCAGATTGGTTATACATATTCTCTTGTGCATGGACATTCAACAACACACTGTGTTCAGGCAACACAACTACACTCCCCTTCAGAAACACATAGGTCAGAAAGCCATCACAAAGATATAAAATAACTATGCACAAGTGGCAAGACACACAAATGTAACATGGCAAGGCTTATTGGGGGTGATAAATACTCTGCTAGTGTCCTGAACACCATTCAATGATCCAAATGGCTGCTGAGGAAAATAATTTAGCAAGTCACAAGGCAGAGAACACAGCTGGCCCAGGATCTTCACCTGCAGCACCACCAAATCAATTTGGACTGCTTCCATCTGATCTGCTAGACTTCATCTTCTATTGAACGGATGGGAATTTGTTGCTTCTGTGCAAGGGCATTCAGAACATGTACAAGCTGGTCAAGTTTCTTGTCCATTATAGATAACTGAAAAAAAAAAGTCAAACAACATTAAAACCCCCTTATTAATTGTTTAATTATTTAATGGTTTATTGAAGAACACTGCCAGTAAGTCAGAATGTGTCACCACAAATGAAAGATATTAATGTATAATGAAGAAGAAAGGATGTGGCAGATATTAATAAGTTAACAGCAGTAGAGATGATATTTCTAAGTAACAAAGGAAAAACTAAAAGATAAGGAACAATAAATAAGAAATTACAGATAAGTCAAAGAAAAATGTCTTGGAACAAAAATTTGTAAATGACAGGAAATGAAGATATGAATAAAAAATTAACATATAATCATGAAATTAAAAAATTAGAGACTGGAAATTAAGATCCAAATACCACTGAACAAATCTGCCACATTAACTGGAACATTATTTTAAAATATGTGGTGGCTACTGTACATATTGCTAAAAGTATGGTGTAAATTTCATGTCTTCAACTACCCAGCCTTAATTCTGCAGCAAGAAACAGGAAACAGAATAGGTACAGCTACACATTCATCAGAAGCGTTTCCTGTCCCTTTCCATATCCTATTTCCTTTTGGAAATTAAGCATCTTCGCCTGTGTATCAGGAAAATCAGTACTTTGAGATAACATTTTGAAAAATAATGCTGTAACTCAGAAACATGTAACTTAAAGTTCCTGATATTTGAGCTGATAACACAAATTTAGTTTCCATTTCATCCACATGATAATTCCTGTATAACACACAATTCAGATTTACACACCTGTTGCTCAACCCGATACAAACGGGCTCCTATTGTCATGGGCTTCACATTGCCAGCTCGGTCAATGCCAGCTAGATAGCTGCCTGGCTTGCCCAGTGTTTGATCCAAACGCCTTTGCAGCTCCTGTACAATTAACATCACATTGAAATGCTGAGTGTACCCTGCCTTTTAAGAAACTAACCACATCTCGTACATGATTACGTACTTTGTTATAAATCTGATACCCACACTCACTACATTAAAAGAAAAAAGACCTGTATAAATACCCAACAGCAAGACTGAGATCAAGACAGGAACAACAGATTAGGAAAGAGCTGTCACCGAAGAAAGGAAGCATGTGGGAAGAAATTGGGAACGAGGAATTCTAGAACACTGAAACAGATGCAGAAACTTGCTGGATGGATACTTACATAAAGTGGAAATGCAAAAGGAGGAAGACTGGAGAAAGAGGAGGAAGAGTGGGAGATGAAGAGGGAGGAGGAGGAGGAGGGGGAGGTGAAGGGGAGGAAGATGAATGGGGAGGTGAAGGAGGAGGAAGAGAAGAAAGAGGATGAAAAAATAAGAAGAATAAACTTGTTAAGTTTAACTGATTTCACAAATCTCATATCTGGAGCCAATTATGCAGCACAAGACCATAATCTTATAATACCAGCAAACTGTAAAGAAGATTCTACACTGAAACTAACATAATATGTTACAATATCAAGTGTTACACTAATAAAACAATCAATACCAAAGTAACAGACATTAAATTTTGGAGAAGTACTGACAGAAATATTAGTAGTGGCAGAATTGGAAATGAAATATTTTTGAGAAGGTGAAATTCAAAATTATGTATTGGAGTACAAGAGCAATAATCCAACACTTCCTCAATTTTAATCTACACAAATCAGAGCCTTTCACTGCACGTCTAGATCTTGTTAAATAATAACTTTGCACAAATATTAGAGAGGCAGAATGCAGAGGCAGACAGAGGCAACATCACCCTTGTTCATCGTAAGCATATGTACCCACTGTTCAATCAAGATTCCTTGGTTTTCTTATCAGTATCACAATATAAGACAGCTAGAAACTTCTTGAAATTGACAAAACAAGTACTGGGGAGAAAAGGGTACGAATCACATTTGAAAACTCTAACACTTCACTCCAGTGCTGGCTACTATACATATCAACACTAGCATGAAAAAATTCCATATCCTTGGGTATTTCCTGTTAGGTCCATGGTAGGGAACAGTACAGTTGCACATAGGAAAAGGTGTGCTAAAAAACATGGGCACTTAACCGTTCACAAATGCTATATAGCTGTACCTACAGAGCAGCTCATGAGAAGCAGCATCTTTCATTGCAATTTAGCACTATAATATTTTGCCAGATTTGCCAAATTTGTGTCTCTTGTCACCAGGAAACAGTTTGTTACTACCATGAATCTTGAGATACACCTGATTACAGTTTAATAAGAAATGAAGAAGTTATTGTCTTTGCATAGCACAGAAGCAAAATGAAAACAGGAATTTTGTGGGAAAACCAGATGGAAAGAGACCACTTTGGAAGGCCTGGGTGTAGATGGGAGAAATCAGGTGGAGGTATGCCCTATATTAAAGGGCATGAGGATTTAGAAAAGTGGCAGTCTGTTGTGAACATGGGAATGGACATTTGGGTTTCATAAATTACAGGGAATTTCCTCAATAAGTGAGGAACTACTTTCTTCTCAAAAAAAAGGACTCTGCTGCAAGCAGCTAGTTAATTAGTTACTTAGTTAGCTGGAAAACGTTGGAATTTAAAACTAAAACTTGCTCACTCAGGGTTATGTATCTCTAAAGTAGCAGTGCCAAGAAAATGTCACCAAATCATAAAACTGTTATGAACTCACCTTTATTCTGACCATCATATTCAGATGGCCCTGACTGTACTGTTCAATAACGTCACGCACATCATATGGTTTGCGTGCTTGCTGGAACTTGCGACGAGCAACAAAGTACTTTATCTTCCGTATTGCTCGGATTGCATTTCGATGCGCTTCTGTCAGCCTGCGCCAAATTAAACAGCTAGCAATTGTAACAAGGAGAAGACAGATGTAGTTTCATGGCAGCAGTGTTTGAAACAGAACTACAAAAAAAATTGTCTAAACATGTTAGTAAAATATTTTTTTTTTTTGTCTGCTATAGCCCATGAATTAAATACAGCAGATGCACTGCCTTCAATAAACCCATTCATGTTCCATACATTAAACACAACAGAGAACTTGGTTTAAAAGTTCCAAACTTCCCAAAATCTCATTATCCACATTCATTAATGATAACTCTTGATACTGTGCCATTTGGAATGTTAGCTATAAATGGCAATGGAAGATATGTTGAGTTGGTGAAACTGTGCCTACCCCAACTGAAACAAGTTTGTACTGTATCTGTAGAGCATTGCCACTTAGTGCATATGGTTATTTAAATACATTTATTACCACAGCAAGGTAAGGTAAATGTAAAGCTGTCCCTGTGTTAAATTAAACAACAAATTCACACAGGAGAGTGGAGGCATATCTAGATGAATCATTAACTTTGGCACTGACCAATTTGCTCAACAGCAAAGAATTCCCCAAACCCACTGTCTAAGACACTTAAGTGAAGCTTGGAGCTGTGTAGAATGCTGTGAAGAAGAAAACAAGTCTTTTGCTCCAGCTGAGAATCAAACTGAGGTTCTTTGGTTGTGCAGTTCATAGTCCATGCACCATACCGACTGAGCTATCAGGACCACTGTCACAAAACTTTACATAATTGTTCAGTACATTGCACGTATAATGATTCTACACAACATCATTACCCAATTAGGGTACTTGTTCAAAGTTGTGTACACTCTGTTCAACAAGAATCAAGTGGCCTGTTATTTCGTACATCCTGCTCGGGCAGTGACGTGAGGTACACTTGCCAGTCATTTTATTTTCCCCATATTTGTGCATTTGTAGCATTTCTCTGTCTTCCATTCATTACAATCAATCACACCGTGTATATATTAACCAAAGACACCAATGTATGACTTTTAAAGACACACATTTTTGAAAATGTGTTATTGTCTACTAGAAGGCCACATGGAAGAAGAATTATGAACTTGTTTCAAAAATTAAAATTAAGCTGCATCTGTTCCAACAGTACTTCACTTCCCACACCCCACCCGTGAAACAAGGTGAAAGTGAAACCACCCTCAGTCCAGACCTCCCCAGCACATGCATCATATGCTCAACAATTCTTTCCATAAATGTTTCAAATCATGCAGCCCAATGTCAGATCTCGTGACCCACTATGCCCCGTAAGCAACAACAAGATTCACATGCCTAGATTCAGTTGTTAAACAAAGAAAAAAGAATTACAGAAAAATAACAGAAATATCCACGGCACTAGCATTTCTAACCCTGCCAATGGAACAAAGATAACTTTTGAAACATATAATTAAATAATGGATGTGTTACTGCATAATTTAATTGAATGTTTGTGAGTATAAAACATATTCAAAAAGAAAAAATTTATATGCTGACACTGGGACTTGAACCAATGTAGTTTGTTTCCAAAGAGTATTGCCATCACGTGTTAATGCACTCGGCTACCCCCGGGTGTGGCAAATAACCACCCTTTTGCAACATCCATCCATGGAAGTAGAGCTAGCAAGCCACACGCCTCGGAAAATTAATGACCTTTAATTCATGTTTTAACTTCAAATTAAGTGAATGTATTGGTGTAATTGGTTAATATACGTACAGCATGGTTGATTGTAATGAATGGAAGAGAGAGAAATGCCACAAATGCAAAAATATGGGGAAGTAAAATGACTTGAATTATGATGGCAACTGTAGATCATGTGACTTCCAGTTCAGGACTTAGGAAATTTCAGGCCACTTGATTTTTGTTGAACAGAAGGTACAAGAAACCAAGTCTCCACTGGAAAATTATAGGAAGTTTGAAAGGCCATAAATACTGATTACTTAACTAGGAATGGTTGATGATCCTGTTTCTCTCAGTGAATGAAAGAATTTAATTTTCATTTCGCATGTATTTAACTCAGTAAGGAAGCAGACATGAATTTCTACTTCAAACACTGCATCAGATGAACATCACACAGAAAAAGAAGAAGAAGATGAAGACAAAGACAAAATCTGAAGCTATCTCACACATAATTAATTCAAATCCTGAGAGTGAATGCAGCTTATTCCTTCAACTGTAGTCACTATCATTGATAAATTTGTCTAAATGATTCCAGTACTTACGATGTGACCCTCTGAGGCTCATCTATATCAATGTCAATTTCATCGGAAGCTGCTTCTGTAACGCTACTTGTCTGACTAGTGAATAATGACCCACGGCCTTCTCTTCTTACACGATTTGGTGTCCCTGTAATATAACAACCCTACTAAGTAATACTGCTGTTTGTTGTATAAGGCCATTATTTTATGTGACAACTATCAGCTGCTACTTCCTGTCGGATGTTTATCCTATTACCATAGCCCACTCAGCTGACTGCCCACACACACACATACACACAAACACACAGGGCAGATTAGTGGCGGATGTGATAAATGATAGTCTAAACGATAGTCATCAGACAAAACAAGTGCAATGCATTTCAGCATCTTGTCACTGCCTGTGTTACAATAACTGTACATTACATTGTCTCCACCAAGGACGATAATATGGGCAGGGCATGTAGTATGCATGACACAGAAGAGAAATGCATGCAGCATTTGGTAGTAAGGCCAGAAGGAAAGGTCTAGGCATAGCTGGAAAAATAATATTAAAACTGGTCTTAAAATAAGTGATGGGAGGATGTGAATTGGATTAATATGGTTCAGGATAGGGACCACAAATATAAACCTTCAGGAACCATAAGATGCAGAGAACATCTTGACTAGCAGAGGAACTGTAAACTTCTCTAGGAAACTTCCACATGCATTTAATATTGTCTTCATACATCTGCTTAATCTTACAATAATGCAGACAATTTGCACATAAAAATATATATGAAGAAGCCTCAAGATAACTTCATTATATGGAAAAAGTTCCACAAGTGACATCGTACTAAAATCTAACCCTGTCCCTCTGCATGCCAAGATAGCATCAGAGGGGATTGGAGGCATACATCAACCCATTCCTAACTTTGACAATGAGATGGAGTTGAGGCGTAAGCTTCACATTCCAATCACCTCAGCCCAGGGAAAAGGAAACCAGGTGGCCCCATAGGTGATCTGGATGCTTTGGAGAAGAGAAAAATCACTTGCCCCTGCCATGAATTGAACAATATTTCCTCCATTGTTCAGCCCATAACCGAATAAACTGAACATAATTTGAATAAATGTATGTGGAACAATAAACGAAATGTGTGGAAACAGGATAACACAGTAGTATCATCAGTATGTCCTGCACAACGGGTGAAGCAGTGCCTAACTAAGCACAGACACTTTTACAGACTTACCTGTTTGATCACTAAACTTTCTGACATCCTATCAAAAAAACTGTAGCAAACAATTGAATTATACCTGCTTTAGGCTCCTCAATATAGAAGACCACATCCCCTTCACTTTCACGTCGGTTTGAGTTACTGCTTCCTTCCAGTGCATTACTAGGCACTTCCATTCGGTTCTTTGATTTCCGTCTCTTCAAAACACTCGCCTTCTTTGCGACCTGGATAATGAGAGACTGTTGGACCAACCAAAGTTTAGCTAGCTGCAACATCCAACACTCAACATAGCAATCTAACATCAATAAGCTGAAAGAACATGTCAAGAGAGCAAAACATAGAGCAATCACAAATGTATATAGCAAGCAGAAGCAAACAATATTCAGAAACTGCATTTTGAAGACTTGTAATACACAGCTACATGAAGAAGGCAGAGGCAAAACATTCTCGGCAGCAGTAAGATGAATGTGGCTGCGAACCACATAGCTCTGTGCAGCAAAACGTTTCTAAATACTGGGCACATGCACAAAATGGAACATGAAAGGCACCTCAAAGAAAATCTGAGATTTGTTGCAAAGTTCACATAGAATATGAATGACCGTAAGACTGTAAAAAAACTGTGGTGTTCTAGACACTCAAATTCCACTTTGTGTAGAGACAATATTTACATGCCCCATTCAGCAATGTGAGCAATATTTCATAAACCAAAGCCCATACTAAAGAATATTAATGGTTTACAACAACCAGTTGCAAGAAACAGACTAATTACCAGCTGCAAACTGGAACTAATTACAAAGAACAGGGAACAACAGGCAGATTACTAAACACCCTTCCAAGCATTCATTCCTATTTATGTTTTATTTTATGCAACATTAAATATGTTTGAAATGTAACAATTAGTCATAGAGTGTAATATGGTGGCCTTTCATTGTTATTATGAATAATAAGTTAGAAAGGATGTAAAACAAAGCTCTAGTCACCAATTGAAGGTAATAGGTAAAGGTACAGCAGTCCAATTACAGGCCTGGACAGGCCCAGAGGGTTCCAGGAAGTTAAGGTTCCCAGATTTTGTGATAATGGCACAGGATGGTGGTAAGGTTGTCGGTCTTACGCACTGGCCGCCTTTACTCCCAGGAAATACTCCTGGTACTCAGACAAAATGAAGGTAACATCATGGAATGTTTTAGGAGAGAGTGAGAAAAAATGTGAAATGTCACAGGATAGTAGGTATTCTGACTGTAATTCCAGCATGACACCGCTGAAACACCTGTATACAGTGTTCTTACTCATAAATGGCTAAAATGTGTTTAAAGTAGATAACACAGTGAGCTTTACTACCCTGGCTGTATATCATGTCACGGTAAAATGTGCAGAACATATATTACTGTGGATAGCTCCTAGATTTTGACTAATTTATTTAAAAATCTACATTTATAAACAATTTTCACATCACAGTAAATTGGCATATATAAGCCAACTTCAGGGTCATTCCACTTTCATCTTCTCTTTGGTCAAGCAACATTTCTTCTACCACTTGGAATGTATTCATACATTAACTTGGGAATGCTCACATTATCACTCTTCACTAAATGTTTGGTCCAGTGATGTCTATAATCAACAATAACTTCGTTATATTAAATTTTTCTGTCACTGTTATAAAACTTTACTTTATATATTCATCTGTTTCAATTCTTCATGACAATTTACAATAACTTTGATGTCATTACACTGACTCAACAAAGAACACAACCGTATTTGTAGTTATCATTTTGCACTCAGTTCTCAGACTAATGTCATAATATCCATCAACTAATCAACATTCTTCTTCCATTTGTCAAAACAAACATCCAACTTATTTACAGTCTACAAGCACGTCATCATCCCATCTGAATGTTCTGCTGAATGACTCTATTCATCGGGGTCTTTCTTGACAAGTTCCTAGACATTTGAAAAGTTCACAGATTCCTTGTCTTTTATGAAACATGTTTGGTAAATAAAAAGAAAGTACATTTTACTGTGTTCATAAGGAACCATCAACTGATCCAAACCTCAGTCAGATGAATCCGTATACTCTCGATTTAAGCTACACCCAAATATTACACTTACATCTACGATTATGTCTACCAAGCAACTTCTCTTCAGAATTTCTGATTAAAACAAAATTAATAGTAACTATAAATTAAAAAAAATGAACTTATGCCCCATGGACCTGATAATAATTTATACATTATATTCCATGTAACAGTACACAGTCCTAGAGTCAGGTTCGATGCTTGCAGACTCAATTGGAAGTCAGCCAATTCCTCCCGTCCTGTCCAGTCATACCAACCTGTAATGTGTAAGTTCCCCAAATGGCTGCACAATCTAGGAACTGCTGCTACATTATAATTTACTGATATGCAAGTATAAATACAAATTGTGGCCACACTAAATTCAATGGTTGTTCACAAAAGGCCACAAGAACATCGTTTATCTTTCCCAACTCGCTTAGGCATTTGGACAGTCATAACCAAGGAAATCCGTACTAAATTAATAAAGGTAATTATCACTGAATTTACATTTATATATATATGTGGGCCAGGTAGCTCAGTCAGTATAGCGAATGACTATGGGCTGTCCGGTCCGGGATCGAATCCCAGTGGGGACGAGATTTTCTGCCCGTCCAGACCGGTCCTGGGGCCCACCCAGCCTCCTGCACAATGTCTTTCCTGGGGGTAAAATGTGGCTGGGTAATGCTGCTGACCACTCACCCCCTTCTAGTGCCACGATCATGGAAGAATAGAGCTATACCTCTACCCATCCTCTGGGCCACACCGGGCCTGTAACGGGAATGCTTTACCTTTTATATATATATATATTAAATTGAGATATGTGTAAGTCTGTACAATTAAAAAGCGATCATCCTGCGAAGTTCTTGAACTTGATCTACTTTAATTGTGTAAACTTCACACATGCATGAGAATCAATAATTTAATCTTGTATTGTTGTATGTACACACACACATGCACACGCACATACATACATAGATACATATATATAGCTGTAGATATATGTAAAACCCCTAATAATTTCATTTGTTGATTTAGTATGGTTTTCTTTGAAGACAGGCATGCAGAGGCCAAAACAAGTTGAAAGCAATAAGTAAATATATTAATATAACAAATGAGGTCGTCTTATCCTCTTGTAAACAATGATGAGTTTTTATTGATTACAGCTAAAAGGCTGTGCATGTTATATAAAGAATCATTTCAAAACTATAAAGTCTGAGTTAGGCTTGGAAGATTCTATACATATGATAAGTACAATTTATTTACAGTCAAAATAAACAAATAAATAAATAAGGCAGGTTTAAAAAACTTATCTATATTACTGATCACATAGTGTCTCCTGAGTTAACTCCTACGGTTTCTGCCCACGCAGATAGAGACACAGAATCAATTTCTGAGTTGGAGGTGGGTGGGTTCCTTAAGGCATATTCTGTTGTCCCAAAGGTACCACGTATAGTGAACTTGAGGATGGTCAACAATGGGGACCTACAGCTTAATACAGGCTCAAAACAATGAAGACAGCTGATGTTCATCATACTGCCCTGATTGATATGAAGGTTAAAATCAATTAGAACAAAAACAGGCAGCCTGATCTGAATGTGGGTTGAATTCACAACCCTCTGAACTAGAGTGTGGTTTGCTACTCTGATACTATCAGAACAAACTATACATAATGAGTTGCCATTTACAACATGTAACTGCTCATGTACTAAGCCCTGCAGCAAACTACAGACCACTGAGATCATCACTGTGCATTCAACATGCACCATATAGTACAGCACTGCACACAAAACTGGTAACAAGTGCAGGCAACACTCAAGTAGTGTTTTGCTCACAAAATTCATGTTGGCAGTACCGTCAGTTGTGATGCTGCATCACCAAACTCTGCCAGTTTTAATAGGACTTACATTACTGCTTAACAATGGTGGGAGTAGCAATTGCACAGTGACATTTCAATGCCCTCTTTATTCATAAACAACAGCCACACAAGTTGCACATCACATCCAGCACTGTACACATTTTTATACATACATTTGCAAGCTCTTACACATCTCCAACTTTTGTTACTTTTAAACAGAATGAATCTGCTAAACAGCATGGGTACATCAATTAAGCAATTATGCTTTAGCAGAGTCCTATAATATGGATCTGGGTTGTAAAGTTCAAGAAGTCAAGGCAATTTTAGAGTAAAATAAAGAAGACACACCAGAAATTAAGGTTTCTAATAACAATTCTATAGTAACCCCAATGTAAACCTAAAGTAATTTTTACTTAATAATGAAACTTGCTACAGAAGTATTTCAAAATGTCTGTCTGTCACTTTAATGTATATCTCACAGAGATATCAATCACTGAAATAACATGCCATCCAAAGTATGCATTCATATCAGAGGTGAACACTTCAAACCATTTTTGTGGCATTCTTCATTATTAAATTATATTTAATTTAGATCTACTTTCGAGTTTTTTCAAATCTCACTTATGGTATGTCTTCATATCACTTTCAAACTGCTGCAAGTCTTTAAACTTCTTACATTAGACTCAAGTTTAATGCTCTTTCTTATACTGTAAATCATAAAGTCTGGCAGTGGTCCCTGATCCATTCTGTACATAAGTACACCAGAGTTACTTGCGTATTATATACAGGTTACAAGCAGCTGTACAGTTTACCAGATAACACTCCCAGCAACACATATTCAATTACACATTTACAAACCATATGGACATAAAGCATGCTAGTTTCCATGAAACCCACACTGAATCCATTGAAATATATCAATATAATTTTACCTTACCTATGATTCTCCCAACATTATTTTATTCCATAGAATGTTGTGGAAGAGTGAGTCGCAGGTCCTGGGATTTTATCGCAGAACATAAAAGCTGTCCTGACTGGGATTTTTCATGATTTTCCTCAACCACTCGAGGCAAATGCCATGAGAGTACCTTAAGTTAGGATATGGTTGCTTTCTTCCACAGCCCCAATTCATTATTCACTAATCATCCTATCATTGTATGCTACATAATCAGGGCTATAAGTGGCATTATATAAGGAAACAAATGTTGATGGCAGACAGTTCAACTATGGCTTAAACTATAAATATTTCCTCAGCTCTAAACAGTTATTTTAATTATGGCAGAAACATCAGTTATATCTCACAGTATTCAAACAAAGATACATTCTTATTCAATTAATACAATTTAGAAATTTCTTATTAATATTATTATTATATTACTATTATTCATAATAAACATTTGTGCTGTTAAACCTGCAAGTTACAAAATTGAATTATTATTATTATTATTATTATTATTATTAT
>Ga0123354_10000944_pt1 | contig 32796 bp, 19 predicted proteins | sample TergutLab28metaG_2_FD_97872 | JGI IMG/M metagenome (GOLD analysis project Ga0123354, IMG submission 97872) | Labiotermes labralis P4 segment gut microbial communities from Petit-Saut dam, French Guiana - Lab288 P4 | ecosystem: Host-associated > Arthropoda: Insects > Digestive system > Gut ... | reverse complement strand
TTATGTGTCATATATGCGCCAAAACATTTCCAACTCAAGGAGTGCTGAAAGGACACTTGTTTTCACATGTGGCAAAAAGTGAACAAAAGCAATGCCAGGAGTGTGGAAAGTGGTTGAAAAGTGCTCTCACGTTGCGGGTCCATATGAGGAGCCATAGTGGTCGGGTGTTCAGATGTCCCCACTGTAGTAAGGCATTCAGTGACAAACAGAGGATGCGTGTGCACATGCGGAGTCACAGCAGCGCACGTCCATATAAGTGCCTTGTTTGTGGGAAAACTTTCAAACTCAGATCAGGACTTAGGGTAGGTACATGCCAGCACAACTAACACTTAATGTTTATGTAGATCTATATGTACAATCTTCACTTTCATTCTTCTCCTTTTCTTCTGTCTTTCACTTCTTCGAATTTGGTGCACTGCTGCTATAACCCTTTATGGCATGGTGCCTATACATGTGGAAATTGTGTACATTACTTTATATTGTGTGCCTGATGTGATGATTTTTGGATCTTTCTACAAATCTTGCAGTGTGCACAGCATTAATTTTTAATTATGTCTATAATCAGTAAGTTGTGAGTATGGAGACTGTCTCCATTGAGGTAATTTCAGAAGTGCCTGTCTGTCATAGAAATAATCACCACCAAATTGGTGGTTGGTCTTTTAAAAATATCCAGTGAGGATAATTTTTAGGAAAATGTAGACAATGTGATGAGTTTTGTTTGATAGCAGTAAATAATGAATCACTTTAACTTGACATGTGATATTTATATGTGTATGATAAAGCAAGATTCTTTCATTGTTATCCTCATCACCTTGGCTCTCACAGGACCTCCTGGCACATGCGGGCTTCCCATACGATAAAACTGCCATACTCCAGAGAATGATTAAAGAGACACTGTGTAGTATGTTAGAGACACATGCACAAATCTTATGTAAAATTACGCATTAGAATTTGCTATAATTTGTTAACCCTTTGATGCCGGAATTAAATCCCCCCCCCCGGCCACTTTAGTGGCTGTTCGGCTATTTAAAGGGCTCATTGCACGACATATATATATATATATATGTCGTTCGGCGGCTAAGGGTTAATGTAAAATTATGAAATGACGTGGGTTTTTGATTAGGTATGCTGTCACTTTTCTTCATGTCAGTGATTTATCAGAAAGGAACATTCTCAATGCAAAGGGATTAATTTCAATACCAATTTCATATCTTGCTTTTTTAGCACTTTTTCTGGTTGTGCTGTTTAATGCATATTGACATTAAAATCCTATTTTCGGCATTACTTGATCTTTCCCTTTACCCTTTAATGTCAAAAAATCATACCAAACTCAGCTCTCTGTGCTCACATAGTCTGTCATGGTATGATATGTTCACTGATACACTTGGCCTTAAGACCATCACATCGTTCAGACCTCCTATTCATGTGTGTCTTGAAAGTCCTCAATTCTTGAATTTCTGTTCTCTTTACATCATGGCTTACATCCACCACCAGTATTTTACTACTGGTTTAGTCACTGACTTGTATAATTTCAAGTGTGTACTCCTGAATATTATTATATCAGTAAGTGTGCAAGTTAAACATATGCCTCACATTATCCACCTTTGATCATCTGGAATTATCACCCCTCCAAAATGTTTTAAAATTAATGCATGCTGTTGGTTTACTGTCAGACAGTCATACACCTTGCTAGTCATTTTATAAACAAATATTCATATCACATGGTTGTATACTAATTTATGCAAATAATGCTTGCAGTCAAGAACATGGTGAGAGTTGTCAGCATGTGTGGGTATTTTTTGCAGACCCATGCAGTACAGCACACAGGTGAGAAGCCTTACCAGTGCCCACACTGCCCTCGAACATTTGCTAGCAGTGGCAACTATCACAAACACAAGAAGAGAATGCATGCCTCAGAGAGGTTATACAATCTAACCTGAGTGGTGTCATTTAGAAGGAAATCAAGACATGCCCTTTACAGCACATGTTTGGTTCCTGCGTACAGAAATTCCTGGATAGCAGCATCAGCCAATATGAATGTACCAATAAATATTGTTATGTATTTCTCTGAATGTGAGTCTTTTGTAATAGTAACTGAAACAGCAATTTTTGTGTGTTATGGCATTAGTGGTTGAACTGGATTTTTAGTATCTTGAGTGGCTCTGTGGTCAGATTCCCACTTCAGTTGCTTGTGCGAGTGGAAGAATGCCCCTTTCTGCATTGGGAAATGTGTACTACTGCAACCTGTTCTTTACAGGTAGTGATTGGGGACTATCCCACCAATGGTATGAAGAGTCACAGGTGTGCAGATTTGAAAAATGTAATTTTAAATATAATACATAATCCAGAGACAATGTGTGGTGCTAGTTCAAGTAAAGTTGGGAGCCATTTAAGGGGGGGACCTTCCACTTGCAAGATCTAACCGTTTGGAGATGAAGTTAAGTGCCTGTAATACCCTGCCAGAGGTGGGGATGTAAATGGTCACCCAATACTTTGTATGTAATGTTGAAAAATGTAATGGATGTAGTGGCAATATATCCCGCTATACCAATTGCTTCATGAAGTGGATATGGTACAAATCGATGGATTAGGTCAGATAGAGCCCATCTGTTGTCACATTTACTGATGAAGTGAGAACATGACTTTCATCGTCCACTGCTACTTAATCCACACCCATGGGATCGAACTAGGCATGTCATGCATTCTTTGGTTAGGCACATACTGTAATGGAAATTACACTAAAAGAAGTACCACCCACTCTAGTGACATATCGAACATTGACGTATACCCACTTCTTTAGTACATATATACGTTGCTCCAAACCCAGCCAAAGTGTCAAACTGGAGGGGGGGGGGGGAAGTTGACGTTCCCATTCCTGTTATCCATTCCTGCTTTTCACCGCATCGCTCGGCTTTGTAACGTTATTCCTGTTAAGCACAGATCATCTATAAGCAAGGCGTGGTAGCCACAGGGTTGCCAATAACACTGGAACTGCTGGTGAAAACAGCAGATGTGGCAAAAATACCTTCTTGAATGAAATGTCCCCGCTACAAAATGCAACTTCTGCAATTAAGGACAAGGTATTTACATAAATATATTCTGATGGAAGAGAAAGGTCATGTCCTGGAATCATGACAATCTGTAAGCTCTACCTTCTTTGTGCCAGAGTACATTACTTTCACGAAAAACTATTTCAAGTAAGCGTTGAAATTTTTAATCGTGTTATTGCATGTGTGGACAAACACAAAACGTGTCCAGTGTGAGTTGGTGGAAGTTACTTAGTCTGAACTGGTCGGTATTGTGTTAATTGTAATGCAGTGCTTTAAGATAAAGTCACTTAAAAGTACCGTAGATACAAGCTCTGTTTCTTCTAATTACAGATGGACATGAGCTCAATTATCTGCAGTTTTATTCTGCTGGATACGCATTTTTATCTCGCTGCTTGTCAGTCGCTGCAAATTGAACACTATGCGTAGGTGCGCATGATCATTGTCGTCTGACCCGTGACATTCTGCTAAACAGAATAGCCAACGTGCGGCACCTTCTTTTGCCTAATTGATACTGACAGAACTTCGTAACTTATTTCAGAATGATGAGACCTCGTGTAAACATTATCAAACAAGCGTGTTTGTATTTACGACTATTACAATTTTGTGAATACTGCAGTGACTCTCAATGAAATTGTTATGTTGGTGGTACTGCGTAATAGTATAAATTCTGTAGTGTGGGGTTATTGTTAGTAAGTTTTGGTTGTTAATTTATGTTTAAACCGTTCCATCCAAAGTAATCTGAAATTTAATTATGAATGCCACCAGTCTTTATGTGTCGACGTGTAGGCTAGTATTGCAAGCCGACATAGAAGATACTTCTTCGTGGACGGATTTATATCGCTTGGTACCATATCTGAGACAGTCTTTATCTTGCACTGTTTGTGGAAATTTACTTATAGAACCATACACTCCAACAGAGACAAACTGTCAGCATCATGTGTGTAGATCGTGTAAAGGAGGAAGGAAAAAGCTTAAACCTTCATGCAGTTGGTGTAAAAATTATGATAAATATGTTGAGAACGTTCAGTTACGAATTTTGCTACAGTGTTACAAAAAACTGTGCGAGTATGTAACCAGCACTTCCATTTATAGGAGTCTGTTAGTGTCAGCTGCAACTGCTGGTAGTAATGGCAATAATGCAGCTGGTACTTCGAGCCTTATGGATCTTATTCAAGAAGGTGCTGGATTTAAAGATGAATACAAAAGTACAGGTGGTTTGTCAAAGTCGGCATATAGCATTTTACCATGTGTGTATACAAGTACGTCAACACAGACTCAAACTGCTTTAGCATCAGCAGCGCTGGGTCCTTCTGACACCAGTAATGGATTATCACCAAATGATCTTCAAGCTATTCGCACCGTTTCAAATGGTTCTTCACTGTATTCTGTTATGTATGCTGGTAGCGGAAACAGGATTACAATAAAGCGGAAAGCCACTGATTTGGAAGGTGATGGAGCAGACAGTAGCAGCTGTAGTATTGATGGACCAATTCCACCGGTAGGTATTGTTCAGAGGTTGAGTATGTGTTGTGTGTTTGATGATGAGAGTACTCGGTTTTTTGTCTGTTGATGATACTTGGTGTGATGGATTTTGAAGCACATTGTTCTTCAGAAGTTGAGATTATGTTACAGTTGAAAAATACCAGTAACTGGTATTGGATAGTGAACTTTTTTTTATGGCATCATCCATTGGACAAGAATATACAAGTAAGGTCTTATGCTGTTGGCAACTGCAGGACAGTCAGGTTTGTGAAATTTGGTGGTACACAAGGATTAGTGTTGGAGTAGGCTGGGTTGAGAATGTTGTTTCATGTAGTTTGTTCCTTTCATTACCTTACACCTGTGGCAGAAGCAGGGGATGTATGTACATATACCTCTTCAAAAAGTAAGTAGTCAAAGTTTAGCATAATTAAATTTTTTTCTGACATTAGTAAAGAGTGCCGGTGAAATGTGTGCAGTTCTCTCTGAAATGTACCACCTGAGGATGATGTATGAGTGTTGTGATGAAACATGTGATTAAAAAATGTGTATTTGATAATATGATTTGAATCTGTAATGTGTTCTAGTTTTATTGAAATAAGCACTGGAAGAATTAGCAAAATATAATTTAGATTTAATAGGGGTACAGCTGTACAAATGGGGCAAGTGGAACTGGACTAGCAGACTCTTGTCACTACTTTACATTCTCAGGTGGCAACAGGAATGGTGGTTGTCATTGAGGTCCAGGCCAGTTATGCATAGGAGAGTCTTATCAGCAGTTGAAAGAGAAAAGTTTGTTAGTGAGAGATTGTCATTATGTGTAATACTAAGAGGTTGTTGATGTGATATTATAATTTTGAATGTGGATGCCCAAACTGAGGATACAAATGGTAATACATAAAATGTGTTTGATGAGGAACTAGGGCTTGTAGCTGATAAGTTCACCTATGTACTGCATTGAAATTTTGTTTGATTTCAGTTTGAGGAGAGATATGAAAAGAGGCAGTAAGAGGGGAATGGTGAGAATTACATTTTGGGATACTTCATAGTTTGTACTCTTCACTCATATCCAAGGTGATTAAAATAGGAAGATGAACTGGATGGGATGAAATAAGAAGTGCATACCAATGTCAGTTGGAAAATGTAATGGAAAATACCGGTTGGGAGATGTTGACATAAATAGGAGGGTGATTTAAAATGAATTTAGAGGGAAAGTGTATGAGGGTGTGGACTGTATTTAAACGTGCCAGTATAGGATTCACTGGCAGAGTTTTGTGGGCACACTAATGAACCTGGTGGTTGTGAAGATTTTTACATGGACTGCTTAACCTTGAAGGTGGGACCAATAGGCTGCCCTGAAATATCAGTAAACAACTACCAGCATATGCCACGTAACCAGGGGTGGATCCAGGTTTTTTGGGGCCTGAAGCTTTTACAATTTTTGGGGCCCACTTTATGAAAAAGAATACAAAGTTATGAATACAAAATTAGGTAGTGCGTGAATATTTATTTAGAATGAGAAAAGAAATCACAACAAATTACAAATTAAAAAAACTGACAAGTACCAAAAAAAAATCACAAAATCCAGAAAAATAACACAAGGTTTTTATTAATTCACTGTCTGACATACCTCTATAATACATTTTTCATTCATTCTTTGGCTGCATACTATTTTATTGCGTCGTCATATGACAATGATTTTGTAATATAATTTTCTGTGGAGAGAATAGGAAGATAATTTTCTCTTTCCTCTAGCGTGGTTGATTGAAATTTGTTTTTTATCATTGATAGTTCAGAAAGTTTCTTTCAGCTTCACAACTTGTTATTGGTAGTGGTGGGTAAATTTTTAGGATTGTTGTAAAATGTGGGGAAACTGCTGTCTAGTTTGTGTCTTATATGAGCTGTAATATTTCAGAGTATTTCTAGGGCATTGCTAGGGCCCCTGCCAGGGCCTTGGAAGGGGCTCTGTAGCTTAAGCCTCATTAGCTTCACAATAATTCCACCCCTGCGCATAACATCCCAGAACAGCAAGGGCTTGCACCTGTTGGTTCCTTAAAAACAGCAAGTGTCTTGACCAACTGCACAACTGTAAACCTATAAGGGAAGTCCTGCACCACCTGTATGAAATAGCTCCATATAGGGATCATATGCTGAAGATATTGGTGGCTTGTTGTAATGAGCAGCACTCTTGTCCCTTTCAGGTTAGTGTGGGAAATTTCAAGAAGCCACAGCAACGTGCAGGTTCCAATAAGGGTATTGCTGGTGGAAGTGCAGGGAGCAAGGGTAGTAATGCAGGTGCAGGAACCAAGCGGAAAGGCTGTCGATGTGGCAATGCAACAGCAACACCAGGAAAATTAACATGTTGTGGACAGCGGTGTCCTTGTTATGTGGAGAGCAAGGCATGCATGGAGTGCCGCTGCAGGGGCTGTCGTAACCCACACAGACCTGGTGGTCACAAGGTGCTGTTATATCCTAGTATTTACAACCTGCATACAAGGTTTATCATGGCCTGCAGAGAAGATGAGTCAAATGACAAGCTTAAAGATTTTCTGCCAGCCAGTTTAGAGGAGACAGTGTGGTACAGTTATGTCATATTCCAGCATGGCTGCTATTGCATTTAGTGCATGTTTTCCAGTGTCTCACCAATGGTTGGAATCCTCGTAAAAAAAAAAAAGTTTCTTTTTCTGCATGTGTACCCACTCATGTCCACCTCCTGCAATTCTTCATTGGATCAGAAAGTGTTTCCACCAAGAGTCTGCTTTGAGTATCTGTAAGATGTAGTGATCATAAGGATTGAGATCAGGCAAGTATGGAGGATGAGAGGCACTCAGAATGAATGCCCTTGATTGTCTGAACTGTCATGTGGGCAGTATATGGCAGTTGTGCTGCAACAAGATATTGTTACTGAGCAGTCCATGATGTCTTGATATGATGGCTGGTTTCATATGACTCCAAAGGAGATCACAATGTGCGGCACTTATGACTGTGGTCCCCTTGTTTGTCTACTGCTGTACAAGTAGGACTTGGTGATTTGAATAGAGTGTTGTCATCATTTTTTCTGCAGATGTGGATGTGTATATAATTTTGGAGGCTTTAATGAGCCTGAATAGTGGCATTATTTGCTTGTCTGCTTTGTTTCAAGCTGGAAGTAGTGGACCCAACTGTCATACCCACTGTGTCTTTCCTTCAGTTCAGGAGTGAGTTGTCTAGGCACCTGCCTTGCAGACACCTTATAGATCTGCAACATTTTGTAGGTCACAAGGTGAGCTAAACAATGACTGATATCCAACATGGCGGCCACTTTATTCACCTTGATACAGTGGTTCACGTAGATTGTACATTCAGCATCCATAGTTGCCTGCAATGTTACAACTCAGTGGGCTTGGCCCAGATGAGTTACATCTGTGACACTGGACACCACATTTTAAAAATTCCTACTACTTTTGTACACCTGCAGAGATAAGCATGCAATACCTTACCGCACCTTCATCTGACAATGGATTTTGATGGGTTTATTACCCTCACTGACGAACAACTAGATGATATAACATTATTCCTCCTTCATGTACTCTTCCAGCAGAGCAGTCAATTGTTATGAAGCCTGAATTGCTAGGCGCACAGTACATGCTTCTAACCCTTACCGATGATTTGCTGTGCCAACAGCTGAAACAAAGTAGGGTCTCGATTTTTTAAAGTGTGAAGTTTTAATATTACCCACCCTCATATAGGACACTGTTGTGCAAGGGCTGTTGTAACTGGTATGTTATGTTATAACTGTATACAAGCTATGTGTTGGTCTTGTCATTTTTGCATGTTACACCAAAGTGTGATATAAATTATAGATGCAGAGGCAATTATTGTAATTGTTAACAGACTATGCTCGTGTATTTCTGCTGCTTTTTATTTATGCAGTAATATAAATGCAGTTACTGTTGAGAATGAGAGCTGGGATAGCATGGTCAGTATAGTGACTGTGCTATGGGCCAAATCCTGGCAAGGGCAAGAGATTTTACTGTGCTCTGTAATAACCAGACCAGCTCTGAGCCTCCTATTCAATGAATACCAGTGACTGTTGCCCCAAGGGCGAAGCATCCATCCATCTTGCTCCAAGGTTAAGAATGAGAGGAAATGTACCTCTGTTTCTTCCTCTATACCTCCATGGCATGCATAGCGACAACTTTACCTTTGCCTTTTTACTGTTGTGAACAGGTGCGCCCTCTCATTCCTGAACTACAGAACTTCCAACTCCATTTGTCTTCAAGTCCTGTTGTGGGGTCAGCAACATTATCAACTGCTTGTAGCGCCACTGAATCAAATCTCACGACCATAGATCCACAACAGTGCTTAACAGTGGATTCTTCTGATCTCTCTGGCAATACAGTACAAGTACTGGGAGTGTATACGACACAGTTACACACTGTGTCTCCAGCTCTACCAGCTGCTTTGCTGGTTGGTGATGATAATATCCCTTCCACTGAGAGCTCTGGTGATGAGAACAGTGATGTTGACATAGACATTTGACATTACCATCAACAGATGGCACCACCAGGAGACTGAAAATCTACTTTTTACCTTCTTGGAAGATTCACACTTCTTAATTCATAATAAGATGCTGTCAGTTGATTATAAATATTTGTAAGATGAAAATAAATTCCAAGGGCACCCATATCCAGTTTCATTTATGTAAGTACGAGGGAGAGTCAAATGAAAACCTTAAAATATTTAAGGTATGTCTTTCCCTCGCCGACGTAATGGTACGAGGGAGTCAAATGAAACCCTTAAACTATTTAAGGTTTTCATTTGACTCACCCTTGTATATGACTTTTCCATTTCAGCTGCTCGTTATTTTACAGCAGTAACTTCCAAAACGATGTACAGTTTTACTTCATTTACATGAAATGATTATACATTAGCACCCCACTGGATATTTTTGTATGCAAGTTGTGGTATAGAGAGACTCATACAGGAAAAACCTTGCAACATGTGCAGGTGAGAAAAAGAAGCTATCTCTGGGAAGACTGATTTGGCAAGCAAAGATTATGAATTATTATTATTATTAGTAGTAGTAGTAGTAGTAGTTGTAATAGTAGTGCCTCGCAACATAACTGTCAATCCAGAAAACATCAGCTAGCTGTTTCAGTGTTTGAATCTGAATTATTTTCTGCTACAGTATAAACACTAATTAATCTTCCCATGGATGCTGGTTTTTGATTCCTGGGAGTGATTCTAACAGTCGATCCTTCATAACTCTGTTGCGTACTGAAGGATGATGGTGATGAGAAGTATGGGAACAGAATTTCTGCCACTCACACTGATGATAGGTAATTAGTAAGAAGCTACCAAGCACATTAAGTATTTACCTTAATGCAAGACGACAACTAATCTAAGATGACCTCCCAAATAAGATACATCTGCCAAGGGAAAATGTGTTTATCCAAATCTAAGACAAGCCCCAAAAAATAAAATGTCTGCTAAGAACAAATATTTAACTATGAACTTTGTACCCTCAATACAAATGGCATGTCAGATTCCATTTGCCTTTATCAATCATTGCCACTATTCCCATCTCTACAGTCAGTGCCTTCATCTTCCTCACACTAACTGTTAACATTCCAATCCTCAAAACAGCCATTCCACAACATATCATCATCAGTCCCATCCCTTCCATTGGATATACAACACCTCTTGAAACCCTTCACAATCACTTCTGGTGATATGTGCTGCCATGCTGTTATGGTCCACACTGACTGAATAATACATTTATATTTCTTGGTTTATAAACTTACTTAAACCCATAAAGAAGATTCACAGTTTTCCCCCATATGAAGTTAGTGGTGTTAAGAATTGTAAATACATGTGCTCTGGACTAGTGTATTGTCTTTGGTCTGATCAGTATGAGTTCATGGCTCATATATGGTTTGTAATTAGTGGATTGGACCAGGCTTTATTTTTTAGTCTTGTATTTCATTTTTCAGTATCCATTTTCCTGTTACTGCCCTTGGACTTGATTTGTTCTCAAGTGCGTATCATAACAAGTTACTGTGTCTATGGTGCACAGTGATTGAGAATAGCTGAATCTAAGAAGTACATCAGGTTAAGTGCTTCTTGGCATTGTACGGAAATGAACTGGCTTCCAAAACATCGTTCTTCTTTAAAAAAACTATACGATGCAAAAAGTCCCAAAAAATATTGTGTCAGTTAACTTCAGACACACTCTGTTCTCCTTTTTTTTATTTGTTGACCTTTGAAGATGGGACCAGTAGGTTGTCCCGAAATGTCAGTAAGGAATCACCATGGTACACTGTGTAATATTCAAGAAAAGCACAGATCTCGCATGATGATTTGGTGATACAGGCATTGGTTTGGCTCTGCATAGTCCAGTTCAGAGCATTCTGGTTTGGCATGGTCCAATTCGGCGCTTTGGACACAAATTTGAGACAACACCACATGTTTAAGTTCCAAATTTCAGGAAAAAACCTAATCTTGCATTCGAGTAGTACAGTAGTACTGTCATGGCTATTACAAACATAGTACTTGACATATACAGTATTTGCTCCATCACCTGTATTTTAGTATAGCTTGTAAATATGATATTGTGAGTGACCTGATTCTGTATCCTTCAATACAATTTTTTCTGTTCACTTAAGTTTTGAAACATTGGAGACCATATTTTACTATGAATTTGTGAAAAAACTTGAGCCATATTGAAAACCAGCATTATCATGTCTTCCTCTAAGTGACTTTTAATGTCAGAATTTTCATTGTGATAGAAATGTTTTGATCAAAACTTTCACCATGGCTCCTTATGCAAGTACACTTGCATTCTTTTCAGATGTTGTGGAAGCTGATTTCTCTCCATTTTCAGTTGATTTAACAGCTTTCAAAATTTGCCTTATTGAGGACAAGGAGCCAGAATAGTGTAGTCAGTATAGTGAAGAGGTTATTGGCTGAATGATGGGGAATCATTCAGTTCCCAGCATGTGGGCAAGAGATTTTTCTCTTCTCCAAGGTGTCCAGACTGGCTCTAGGGTCCACCCGGCCTCCTGTTCAGTTTGTACTGTGGGTACATAACCTGGCTATAAAGTGACTTGAATTTGAGTTTGAATACACACCTCCATGTAATGCCAGGGATAGAAAGACAGCAGTATACCTTTATTCCCCCATATTCCTTCATGTACACAAGGACTACTTTACTGGTGACAACCTTACTCCACATCCCGCAGCTACTGGTTGTTGTCTTCTGAAAACAGATTGAAGGTCCATCCTTTGCTGTGTACTCAGTAAACCTGTGCATTATTTAAAATATTGTGTACGGGTTGCAATGAAAGTCAAGATTTAAATCCCATGCATTGACTGCCCTATCATTTAAAGGTCATGAGCAAGTTGAAGGAAGATGTGTGACATCCATACAAATAAACTCTGAGTTACTTCTTCCCCTGTGACCTAGGACATTTATATAATCAATTAAAACAGTGATACCATTTACATATTGACTTTCTCAATATTCCATTTCGTAATTCTGTCCAGCAGCAACTATGTATTCAAGCAGCAGGAAACCATAGCAAGGCTGTAATTAGATCTAATAGTGGATTAGAAAAGATAATGTGAAATGTCACTGGTCTACGTATCCTACAATAACTCTAGCACTGATTTTACAAACAAGAGCCACAGTTTTGTTGAGGCAATATGGAAAGCTTGGCATTTCAGTGACAATAATAAACTGAAAGGTGATTCATATAGACCAGGTGTTGGCAGCCTTGTAACACTTGTGGGCTGCATTTGACTTTCCAACTTCATAACATGGGCTGCTTGTGGAGGATACACTGATAACGAGATAAACAGGACCATTGTGAGAACTAAATGGGAGGTGATGAGACAGCAGATACATACATTCATACATTTATTTCAGAGTAAGAAGTTACACATTTATTTCAAACATACTCCAGTAACATATAAAAATGTTAACCTCACCTTAGTGAACAGGAATGTTTTCAGAGGCATTACACTCTTTTATCACACTCTTCAGTGGGGTTTCTAGGGTTGGTTTTCCCCTGCCGACTCTCCCTATGAACCTTACACAGGAAACGTATATTGTAGCATACAAATGTTCATTAGTAAGATGAGAACAAACTTCACTGCGTCAAAATTCATGACCAGAGACACAAGTTCACAGATGTGCTACCAAATGCTGTAACTATCTTCTTCATTTATAGGTAGGCTTCTTTACTACTGCAGTACATTTCTGCAGGTCAAATCTACATAGTAACAATATTTTGTACTTAGTAATCTACAGATTTTGTGTGTTCTATATTCAATGCAGTAGACTGATCATACAGCATTTAATCCAACAAACACACAACAACCAAGAATCCTTACTTTACATTGTCCCTCGTACATGTTTTGGCCTCTACATGGCCATCTTCAAGGAGGTCTTTAACATAGGAATTCACAAATGGCAGATTCTATGAAAGTTGTGCTTATGTGCGGTAAAAATAGTGTTTTCAATTAAAATTGCTAAAAGTATTCAAAATATAGACTAATTACTAATGCTTTTCATATAAATATTTTAAACTTCTTGTGAATATCTATCTTTTGTTGCAGACAAACATAGATATGGAAATGTCATTTTCATTCTGGATGATTCATCACTGTGTTGTCTGTGGGTGCTTATTGCATGGTGGATGTAATGTAGGAAGCACATCTAAAGTGACAAATGATTGTTATCGATTGTGCAATTGTTGGATTAAATGCTGGATAATTAGTTGTATACAGTTGCATCTGCATTGGAACCTTATCAATGCCAATAGAAAAAGATTATTCTAAAGCAAAATTATATGAACTCCTGTTTAATTATGGAATCAGTTCCTAGCAGAACTTGTTAATGACATCTGCCTACCATTAAAAGCTGCCATCTGTTCTGATGTAGTTAATAAATTATACAGTTATCTCTCTGTATTAATGACTTACCACTGTCTGATTAAAAAACTCACATAAATCCTTTACAAGTCTGTAATTCTAATATGCACTAAAAAGGAAAACTCCCTGTAAAATTTCTAATATGTTAACAAAATATTCTTATACTGATTTTTCCCTTTTAATGCAAAGGACCAGTTCAAAAACTGTTATTAATTTTTTACAATGGAATAAAGCACCGCTACTCAAAAAGAGACTGCATTAAAGTGATGCACTTTCCTATACTTATGATTTAATTCATCGTGTATTGCAACATACTGGTGCAACCTGTTGGACAAAAAATAAATCTTGGTTTCTTCATGCAATCACAAAAACCCAAATGAACAAAATACCTATGCTGTCTTCAGGGAGGACATTCTAATTGTCTATTGTCAGTCACATATTTTGGCCCATCTGGGCCATTATGAAGGGTCTTCCAGCAATAGAATGAGAAATGTATATTGACAAAAAGGTAAAAATGGCCATTGGTCGGACTAAAATATCTGTATGTTCTAAAATTAAATTTATCTTTACATTAATAGTTCAATTGTGGAATGGCCACTTTTCCTAAAATGACCTAGTTACTGTTGGTTACACTAATAACAACACACACAAGCTTGGGGATAAAAAGGTTTATATAAATTATGTGTTACATACACTATCCTGAAGTACAAGCATTTTGTCCCTACTACAACCGTCTCCTCCTCCTCTTAGTTACCTGGCATTCAGTTTTTTTTTACACACACTCACGTAAGAGAACGAACTAGCTCAAGTCTTTTTGCATGCTTTATTTCAAGGGAATATTTCACGTGTAGGCTGCATAAGCCGGACTTAAAGTACTAGGTCTAGCGCCGACATTTAGGTCGATGGCTTATTAACAATTTTATTACTTCTACCACACCAACTTCAGTAAACTGCAATCTGTTGACTCATGGTAGTTACATTTTAACCTCCCAACGCACGGCATATGATTCTCTGTATGTCACTTACCTGGAACGCTGTCTGACATCACAGGCAGACAATATAATATACCTTTGTTGCAAAACAGTATGATTCCTAGCTGTCCATTAAGGCTGGGCCAAAGCAGTCTTTACACAACAGTAGTCAAGAGTAGTACATTTTCCTCCTCCATCTCATCATAAATCTACAGAAGGGTTCATACAAAAAATGTCACAGCAAGACATACCTTTATTGCTCCAGAAAACCTACGTGTTTTGAAACCCTCCTTGGAGCAAGTGCCAAATAAACTAATGCCTAAGCTTGACTAATTTCCAATTTTATGTGAAAAGCTGGCATACCTGTAAAATGACAATGGTGAGCAAAGGTATAGCATTACATCACCAAGCTTCAAGCCCAATCCCGCAGTAAAATTGCATGTCATATTTCAAATAATGCTGATAAAACGTGTATATTTTATGTAGTTTTGCTGCCTGAAGAATGTGCAGTCTGGCCCAGAGTATGTATTAGCCTTGTACACACACAGCATAATATACATTGAAGGCCAGACTGCACATTCTTCAGGCAGCAACACTACACTTCACCACATATGATATACACATTCTATCAATATTACTTGAAGTGATGTTTGGACACAGTACTTTCAACTTAGGCTTGCATATGTAACATATAATTTATATTATCCTTTCATGTCAAAGCTTATTATGCGTTATTACAAGTGTGACTACATAGTCTGTAGAACGTAATTTTAGAAAAAGCAACCATCCACCATACAACTTTGAATTTAAAAAAAAGTTAATTTCAGAACACACAAATAACAGACATCTTAATGAAACCTGTGGCAATTTTTACATTTTTATATGCATAACTGATGTGTTAGTATGTGCTATACTAACTCTTTATACATCTCTCATTGTACTCTGGAAGTTTCTTGATAATGGTCCACATTTGCCAAAACATGTAGGAGACTGATGCACCCTTAGTGTCTCCCTTATAAACAGTGTTACTTTGTTGATTCTGATTTTTGTAACTAAACAAAGAAATACATGGTAATATGCAATGTTACAAGGCTTGTTTACTTTGTTTTCACTTTGTATATCAATAAAATTGTTGAATGTGTTCTAGGAGGGTACAGTAATATGTGCAGACCAAACTGAAGTGCAGTTCCAGAGCATGATCACTCCTATTTGAACACAAATACACAATAAAAGGGAGAAGCTAAATCCTGAAGACAAATGAATTTCATGGTTTTGCACAAGTTATATCATCATCACCACCATCATCAAGTTGGGAAAAGTGACTAGCAGTCTTGTAAAGTAGCACAAAAGCTACATGTAAGAGCATTACTGTTACTACCTACAGCAACAGGTTGGTTTCATAAGGTACTCTTCCATTCCCACATACACTCTGTTGATTTCTTCACAGGATAATTGTTAAACTGCTTTTGTTTCAGGATGTAATTTGTTACCTATCCTTGTCCAAGGTATTACCAGCGCCTTTTCTTGTTTTTTAAGTCCCCTACATTTCATACAAAGTAAACTCTTGCTTTAAAACATTTAACAGCATGATTAACTGTCCATGAATTAGGTGATAAAGGTAAAGGTAAAGTTGTCCCATTCCACAAGTGTGTACAGGGGGTGTAGAAGTGTAGCTCCACTCATTAACCTCAGCACTTTATCAAGATGAGTTGTCAACTCCCCCAGCCACTGGTTCCATAAGTTCTGTTTTGGTGACACTAACTGTTTCTTCAGAGGGGTCCAATGCACTGACATCTACAGTGCTTACAACCATGGTCAGATAACCTTAGAAGATTTATTCTCTAAGTACACAATCCTATTCTTTGTGTGTCCTTAGCAGGACTACAGCCCAACACTTCACAACTAATATCCATAGTGCAGCAGAAGGACCTGTTCCTGATCACCTCCAGCAACATCAGCGTTGCAGTTTCAACTAGTTTATAATAAATAATACACACAGCTTTCTTCCAGGTACTGAAGATACATTATTTATGTCCATTGTGAGCATAAACTGTTGTATTCTTACTTTCACTGATCTTTACACTGATTTTGTTTTCTTTTGCACAAATTAATTTAGGAAATGTTCCCATCTTCACACACATTCAAATTTTGCTTTTTGTGAGACACACGCTGTTTTAAATTCACACCGTCCTCAGATCCTTTAGCCTACCAACATACAGCACATCCATCATGGTGAAGTAGAGTCCACCTTTAAAAAATGCCATTTCCTATGGAATTACCTAAGTCCCTTACAATCCTATGGGAAGAGTACAACTTAAAGTATTGTTTTACCCTAAAGCATATAAATCATAATGGAATGTCCAAGAATTCTGTAATATGACTACATATTATGGAATAATTGTTATTACAGCTGCTTTATATGTGAAAAAGTATTGGTTCAATGTGAAGCCAGCTATTGTGGGTGAGGTTTTGTGATTCTCCTCATTACTCTAGAAGAAATGGCAGGACAACACATTAAAATAAGCTATAATTTTGTTCCCTGTTTTTCCCCAACTCATCATTGCAGAGGCCCAGGTTCAATCCAAGGCCAGTCCATGTGGGACACATGATTGATGAAGTGAACTTCGGTTTTCCCGTCAGTAAAATTCTACCAATATTCCATGCTTGTTTTTCATTCATATGCCACTGACGCTATATAATCTTACCCACTGAAAGCAACATTACATAAAATGTTTCTTTCCATCATTCATCATGATCCCACCATTTGACTAAGCACTACCTCTGCACTACATGAAGTATTATTAGGTAACTATAATGGAATGTGCCAATAAATCTTAGTTCTGGAAGCTAATTTCCATTACTACATGCGCCCTGATAACACTACATACTATGTCTGCATTACAGTACTCCAATCAATAAGATGGTCAATCTCGTGCCTTTTGAACTGCGTAACATTCAGGAATGTCTTCTTGCACACTGGACATGTAATACCAGAAGAAACTTCTGCATGAGTTCTTTCATGATGTTTGAGGATATTTCCTCTTGTGAAATGCTTGTTACACATACTGCATACATACTGCCGCCCACTATGCTTCTGCAGGTGTTGCCACAAACCAGATCGGCCAGCATAGGATTGGAAGCACAAATGACATGTATACTGCTTTTTTGGGCTTTGATTCATGTTGCACAGTTCCTTAACGTACATCATACTCTTGCCACCAAAATTACTGTTCAGGGTTATACTTCGTTCTTTCATCTTTACTTTTATTTGTGGTACCTTAACAGGTGTTACCACATTTTTAAAAACAGGTACTGTTCCACTGTGAGGCATTTCCATGTGTAGATCATTCCTGTGTCTCTCTGCTCCTTCATTGTATGGTATATCTTTTGTACTATGGATCTGTATGCCATCACCAATCATGTTTACTCCAACCCTTTGCTCTCCTTTCACATTCATACCATACTGCTTTACATCAACTGGAATTTCAGCACTTAATTCACTGCGGTTCCAAGCATCACGTGCATAAGACAGCTCATCTGCATTTTCCAACTTTACATTTGCTTGCTGTTCACTGGAGTCAGTTATAATCTGATGTTGCTTGGCAGAAGCTACATTGAGGGAAGTAAAACAGTCATCATGCTGGCTGAAGTCACTACAGTTGATTATGTTGTCAAATCTTGAAGTCTCATCTTGAAATTCTTTTTTTATCTGCAATTAGTTAGATTTAATATATGGGCAGAACATGTAACACACATGCGGAAATGATACTGCCAGTAAAGTGCAAGGGAAGAGAACACTTTGGAGATATAACACTAGCTGGGAAGATAATATTAAACTGAATAGTAGGATGTGAAGCTGTTGACCGGATTTAGCTGGCTTGGGATAGGATCTAATGGCAGGAAAAATACACTCCTAAGCACAATTCCAGTACATGCACTGATAGAAATAATTTCAAATTATGTACTCAAACCTTGCAGGTCTATAGTTCATACCTCAAAAGTTATAATATTTTATATAAATTTACATCACATATTTTCATGCAAGTATATGGAAATCATACATGTGTATGGGAATGACAAATTGATGAATATGAACAGTGAATTTGAAACATGAATACGACAGTGAATCTGAAAAATGATAGGTAAAGAGGTGCTTGAACATATTTCTAAATGTGTCAGTAAATGAAAGTTGCATAGTGTATATTATCTGTAGCATTCACATCAGTCTGCTATCTGGCCATATTAAACATCTCAACTGTAAGTGCAATTATTTTTTTTTATTTGGTACTGTACATTGCAGGAGCCGGGTTAGATAAGTTGGTATTGCGACACACTATGGGCTGGACGGTCCGGGGATGAAATCCCGGTGGGGCAAGATTTTTCTGCACCTATCCAGACTGGCTCTGAGGTCCACCCAGCCCCCCTATAGAATGGTTACTGGGTCTTTCCCAGGGGTAAAGCAGCCAGGGTGTGGCATTGACCACCCACTCCCATCTAGCGCCGAGGTTAATGAAGGAGTAGAGCTATACCTCTACTCCCCCTCTGGGCCTTTGTGGCCTGTTCTAGGATGAACTTTACCTTCTTTACTGTACACTGCAATAAAATTTGCTAAGTACTGACATGGAACTCCATGAATCACTTTGTAATGCCCATATGAGTAAAAATTCTGCCTTTTCTTTTCCACTTCCTGTAGCTTCCTGTATGAATGCAGGTACAACAAGAGAGCATTTATCACATCTGCAATTTTCCTGATTCCACTTAAGTGTAGATCCCCTGTTGTCTGACTAGATGGGAGGAGCATTTATCCATTCTCCCTGGATGGGTAAATGATTTATGGGAAATACTTAGATAACTGCACTGTATCTCACATAAGGATTCTGATTTTATTTCAGTGTTTGTTGCTTTTATGTTCCACTTACCTCATTTCTTAATGTTATGTTACTTAGATACTTTCGGAGAGTGGCATCAGAATTTTCACACTGTGTTTTAAATTTAAATGAGCAGTTCAGTTGATATTTGCATTGTTCACATATCAGCACTGGCAAACCATCATTCACTAAAACCTGTAACAAATACAGTGATTATAAAAGGCTGTGTATTTCTTCTTCTGATTAAATTATGTTCTTTATTATTTAAAATTCAAAGGCTTTTACATTAAACAGGAAGGGGTGAAGGAATTTTTTGACAGGACAGACCAGAAGAATTAGCTCTTCCTCAAGCTCTGACAATTTGAGCAGAATGAAAAAGGAACAGTGTTACAGCACAGTGAACCTTTACATGTCTCTGAATTCAGGTTTCCGTTAGTGAAGGCTGATGTAATCTAACAGATGTAATTTAACATATGTAATCTGCCCCCCACATCTTAATTTTTGGGTCTGAGACAATTTTGCTTTCTGTGGGGTACTACTCTGGATCACATTCCAGTTGTACACCTCATACAATAAGTAATGTACACAAGAGTTCAAATGGTACTACAGATTGCACAGAACTAAACGTGGAATTGTATAATTTCCTTCGTCCGTTCTCTGGCCTGAGAACTGTCTTCTTACTGGCACTTTTTGAACCTATGCCCAACAGCTCACTACAACTGACACAAAATCCGACAGGAACTCCTACTCAATAAGTCAGTCCCAGAAAAATTCACTTTCTACTGAATGACTGTAACCTAACCTTCAGTGACAGGCAATATAGTATTCTGCTAGGTATAATTCCATCCGTATCGTCTGCGAAAATAGGTGACATTCCACCGTTGTGCCTCATACAAAGGCGACAAATATTGTTAAAGTTCAGTTTCTCATTGTTGCATCCGATCATTTTTATTCATAATCAGCTTACAATGCCGTAAACTTTCTAACCGCCAGATTCTGGTACTGTGTAATGCATTCACTCAAGTATCACACATTGAAATCTCACAATTTCTGTGCGCAAAACATCGAAGTTGGTAACACAACAGTATGACTTTCGAGCGTACTATTCTCTGAAGTTTGCCACATGCGCGCCACTTTGAAAGCAGAAGCAAGAAAACAGAATGATGGAACTTGGATAACGGCTAATCTCACGCCATCAGCTTGTAAGTTCTAAACATTGTGATATATGAAATGATGTACTCTGACTCACGATACCCATTACTGCGAATTACATACTATAAATTCCTTACGCAACGCTACGTATTCTTTCGATCTATTTACACGTCTGTGATTTGTGCATCTCTCCCTGTCACGGGTGATGAAGAGGTTTCGGGTCCAAACAGCACGGTTTGAAGAAAAGGCATCAAAGCCGTATGTTCTTGCGAATAGTCGGGAGCATGGATCAGAGTCGGGAGGCACTAACCTAGTTACTCAGTCCACATGACCTGAATTCTCACGTGCGATGTCTTGAAACCGAGCATGGATTAGAGTACCCGCTGTCACGGATGTGTCAACCCGCGCGTTATTCAGATGATCTGTGATTCAGGTGGCTTAGTTCTCGTCGTTGGGTTTACTGTGCACATGGCCATTTACGATTAATGCGCATGGTTAACCGATGCATTTTCGTGAGATAGGGTATTGTGCTTCGTGTTTATGCAATCTTAATTTCCGAAGTAGTCGTCTGTTTTCAAGCATTCTGTCTATGTTCTCAGGCATGTGAGGTGCAGACCTCGACGATGTGGTTGTGGATTCTTGATTAAAAAAATTAAGCGATTATATTCACGGATAAGTCTAAATTCCCGTCTAGTGGCGTATGCTGTATGTTGAATTGTGGTAATAATACATATTTTCGGTATGAAACATGACAAAGGTAGTGAAATTGTTTAAGACGGTGAAAAACAACTGGAAGAAGTCTGTTTTTTTATTTGGAGTGGCGTTATACGGTTTCCATTATGCATCGGACAAGTATCGGTAAGCATTGGAGACGTGCGTTAAGCACATCTCCAATTCCAGTAACCTGAATACGTTTCTGTGAAAGCTGTGTTCCACAGTCAATCTTTCCTCTCCTCGCGAGCTCGAAACGAATGTAAACTCGCTACTGAAATAAATGGGACCCCCACATCTTGTTTTTATTTTTTGGTGATATTGTCTGAAAAGACACTTGTACAATACAGGATTTTTAGCGTAAATTCGTAGATTACAGTGTGGGTTGCTCGTAAGCCATAATAACCTACGGATACATTCCAACATTCAGAGAAGAAGACTTCCATCGAATCAAAACCATTAATTTTCTATTCTGAAGTTACCATCACTGCAATATTCTAGAGAATGTTACTTAGCAGTGGCTCTCTTTCATGCCTTAACAAATGTCTCATGTTCATACAAGACAGTAATTCTGTCATTCCTCTCAAAATTACCACAAACCTCACTTCCCACTTGTATTTTGTACCCATTAAATAAGATTCTAAAGGTTAGGGACATTATTCACATTAAACATTTTAATTTCTTTTGCCATCACACAACCTAGTTAGATCTAACTGTTCCAGTATAAGTAAGACATGCATAACTCTATCATTATTTCACAACTGCATTATTGCATACTTCCTACTATCAGCCGATAAAGACAGTGACCGTTAGGTTACTGAACTTATCTTGCTATAAGTTGCAACCACTTTCCAAAATGAGAAAAAATGAAATGCATGTTTGCCAGCTAGCAGGAAGGGAACAGACATATGTCATCACAAAGATGTGTGTGCAGCATGTCTGGGGACAGGTTATGCATGACTCACACACGAGCACAGAATTTTTTCTGCATTTAATTCCTTTATTAACACATGGCACTTGTACCAGACTCCATTGAGTCATATTGTTTGATAATTCCATTTTTTTTGCACCCATCTGGCCATACTTGCCTGTGGAATCATCCATGTTTGAGGTTCACCGTGTGGTTTCAGTGCATTGACACTGTATGACATATGGGAGCAGAAGCTTGGATCATGTTGGAGACTACAAGTGTGTGTGTGTGGAGGGGATCAAATCCTACTAATTTCCTTGTTTTTTGTGATGTGATCGAAAAGTTCTATGTTTTTGTAATCACAGTCTTAATTTGTGTACCTTGCTGTTTTCACATAAATTATGCAACATGAAACTAAAAGGTTCTTATATTTCAGTTCTTTCCAGCTCATGCGGCAGTACTGTGAAGAAGCCCTGCAGTATGGTGAAATGCCTGTAATGAATGGTAGCAGACCAAGACAAATAACTGTCATTCTTAATCCTGTAGCTAACAACAGGTTTGTAAAAATGTGAAACATGCATGTATATGGTGTGCACATAAGAATTCTGTATTTAGGGGTGCACACATCCTCGGTGTTAGGTTGCCTGGGCAACGATATTTTTTGTTGTGTCATCTAACATTGGCAGGGTCTCATTTTTCAATTTTCTTCATGTCATCTAGCTGTCATCTAAAAGTTTTAGGTGACTGTAGATTTGTGGAATATTTGTGCACCCCCTGCTCTATTTCACAATCAACTTTGGTAATTGTGACGTATTATGTTGGTTGTTTATTGTTTAAAGTGTATTTCTTATACATGATATTTTATGAGCTAGCTCTTCATATAGTTGACTGTCATATTGGTAGATATTTTATTCTTGTTAAATTAATATAAGTGGTGATGGTTCAGATGAACCCAGAATGCTCTGAATACTGGGCTAGTATGCTAACCACTAGACCACATCAGGCTCAGGAATTCCTGTTAGAATTCTGTACTCTTGTGTTTGATCCCAGTCATGGCCGGCAGTCTTAAAAAGGATATTAATAAATACTCTAATTTATCCGCATAATGTGAACCAGTTATTCGAAGCCTATAGGTACTCATTCGTACTAATGTATGATATCTAAAACTTTATTGTACAAAATTGATTTAGTGTCATTAAATGGCCTGCATGTGAGGTCTTCATTCTTTCCAGAAAATCAAGGAAGAATTATGACAAGTATTGTGCACCTCTGCTAAATTTGGCTGGCATCAGTGTGAATGTTATACAGACTGAATTTGAAGGTCAAGCCCGGGACCTGGTTGAATCATTGGATGGTGTTGTGGATGCCATAGTTGTCGCTGGAGGAGATGGAACTGTTTCTGAGGTGACGGTTGGATATGCACAAGTGACCTCTGCTGACTGCTTCTAAGTAGGAGAGTTCATGTGCTACTTCTGGCATAAAAAATCTATTCATAAAACTTGGACAGGTTATTTGTTATTCCCTCCCACATCACAAAAATTTACCAAGGCTTTTAAGCTGTGTTCATTGAGCCCAAATTTATGTATGTATGTATTTATTTATTTACTGTTACATTTATTGAAATGTCCTCCCATATTAATCCAGTACAGTAAAACAGCCACTCCTGCCATCTAGGTTGACTCGACTGGAACTAAATAATAACATTCTAAATGAATGGCAGGATGTGGAATATATTGTATAAACTCGCCAAGATAGGAAGGTGATTGTGGGCTATGTCAAAAAAAGATGTGCAAAGGAAAATCACCACAAGAGTGGAATATATTGTATACTACACAGGAAGGGTCAAACATCACATGCCTTTAACTTTTTAATGGTCATGGGCAGAATTTTATACCCATTTTTGTTCCCCCGCCAGTATTGAAAAGTTCTGTAGAAACAATTAAATTAGACATTGAATAAATTGGAATCAGATTATGCTTTGTAGTGAGAAAACTTACTCACTGTGTTGGGTGAGGGTGGGGCATGCATGTGTATATGTGCGGGAATGAAATATTGTATTGCTCATATTTTGAGAACTGGGTAAATATTGGTTAAAAATGCAGTTGACCCTCTTGTATTACTGAAAGTGAAATATGAAGTTAGTTTCTGTAATTGTAAATTCCTGTTTTTAATATTATATTTAAAAAAAACCTAGAATGATATCTGTGTTTTAAGTTACCACTTCCTTGCTGAACTGTTCTCATTTTATTATTCTTAATTGAAGAATATTATGGTAATGTTACTTCCCTGTGAGTCTTTCTAATGCACTTACAGAGTCATGCCTGCCTTGCAGGTCATAGCTTTTGTATGTGTGCGTGAAACAGATTCCTGCCGTCTGGTATTTGTAATCAGCCATAATCTGTTTCATTACATTGCATACAGACAGAAGCCTACCATTAACTCTTTTTCTGAAAAACTCCATGAATGGTTTGTGTATACCAAGAGGTTCACAAACTATTCCTTTCCTGTAACAGTTTAAATAATTTTTTAGGCTGTGACTGGCTTGTTGCGTCGAGCTGATGGAGATCTTGCGGTACAGAGGAAGTTTCCAATAGGTGTCTTGCCACTTGGACGCACCAATACTGTTGCTACATCTTTATTTTTAGTCTCGGATAGAGTGAAAATGATGTCTGAAGCTACAATGGCAATCATTAAAGAAATGACTAAACCCATTGATGTAATCAAAATTGAAGTCCTTGAAGTGAGTATTTTATTGCAAGAATAATTACCCCCACCACTATTTTACTGTTTCTCTTACCATTTTTGTATGATGATCCTTACATTGCAAATTCAAAAGTAAATTTTTGCTTGTGTGCTGTCACAAAACTTCTTCCACTTATAGTTGGCAACTTTACCACATACTGTTTCAATGCTCTTTTGTTCCTGAGTGGAAGTCCCAGCTCCCTCTGACATGTTGGTAATGGCATTGTTCTGAACAGAACAGAAAGCTGAGTGGTGTAATGTATTTGCTGGATATGTGTTCTAAATTTTATCATGAATATTATTGTCTATATGTGGGCTGAGTAGCTCAGTCGGTATAACGACTGACTACGGGCTGGATGATCTGGGATTGAATCCTGGTGGGGATGAGACTTTCCACCCATCCAAACCAGCCCTGGGACCCACCCAGCCTCCTGTAAAATGGGTATCGTGTCTTTCCTGGGGGTAAGGTGCGGCTGGGCATGTTGCTGACCACTCACCCCTTCTAGTGCCGCGGTCATGAAAGAGTAGAGCTATACTTCTACCCACCCTCTGGGTCACACCAGGCCTGTAACAGTATCACTTTACCTTTAGTATTGTCTGTGTTGTTGCTTATGTAGTGCCTCCAGACCTGGCATATGTTGATCTTTCTTATCTCTGCCATAGGACAGATTCTCTTACCTCTAGTGTATGAATGATCATGAGAGTAATATTTGGCAGAATGAAATATGGGTTCTGAAGTACAAGGGTGGAAAGGAGACTTGCTGTTCATAACATTCTCAAAGTTTTGCCTTTGTTGGAGGTGAAGGTTTAAGTCTGTAAGGAATGTGACTGGGAATCTAAATCAGAACCCTCTGAATGAAGAATGCACTGATTAACCCAGAGACTGCCACTTCCCGTGCAGTATCATCCTTGTCAGCTGAGGATACAGATGGACAAATTTATGGAGGTGACATGTAAAGAGTATACATTGAGACCCTTTTTTAAATATTAGGTTAATTTAGTCAGGCGGATGTTTCACAGATTTGACTTCATTTTTCATACTTTGGGACTTATGTTTACCTGACAGTGCATTGTAGTGTTTCATATTGAGGTGCTTCTAGGTTCAAAATGTGGCCCAGCTATCTTGAGAATTTGTGTTCCTACTTTCCCACAGTGCCTGCAGGGAAATCAAGGAATTGTACCATAAAATAAGCCATGACTTTACCATGCCCATCATAATATCCTCGTTATTTGCTACAGCCGCTAAATATCCATTCAATAGTTGCAGAAGCAAACTGTAATTCATATGGTTCTTTGTCACTAGACACAAGATGAACATCCAGGAAAACCTGTGTACTGTCTGGGGGGCATCCAGTGGGGTGCCTACCGTGATGCCAATGCAAAGAAAGATAAATACTGGTACTGGGGAATGTTGCGTTCATACGTAACTTACATTTTTATGGGACTGAAGAGTGAGGAAAGTGGTGTATCGTGGCAGTGCAAGGGGCATCTGAGTTACATTGTACCATGCAAGGGTTGCTCCAGGTGTGTTCAGGCAGTTGAAAGTGACAAGTCAAGACATCGCTGGTGGCATGTATTTCTTTCAAGACAACGTATGGAACCAGGTAGCACTTGTCATAATATATCATCATCCACTGATGTTTTTATCGCAGGGACCATGCTTTGGTTATTCATCTCGATCCTCGCATAAGTGCCTCTGTGTTTCCCCTCTTTACATACTGTTGGTTTCGTATCTTCACCTGCTTCATATTGTCATTTTCTCCTTGGCTGCTGAGTGTAAATTTATTTTTCCTCTTAAGTTAATCTTGTCATTAATGTATGACATGACCATACCTCTGTAGCTTTGAGTGACTTTTCTTAAACTTCCTACACATACTGCCACTACATCCATTACATAATTACTGTAAATTTTATAATTAAAATTTTAGTCTAAATGATTTTATAAACAATTTTGTACATTTTATCCCTATTGTGATTATGTGCACAAAGTGCCATGTGGTACCATTTTACCTTTATCAGCCAGCATTCCTTGTGCTAATGTTTTATAAGACCTGGCTTTAGTGACCAGCCCCATAGAATAGGTTTCCTTTCCTTTGTGAATATTTAAGACTCCATTACCTGTATGTTCTTTCACGCGTCTTGCTTACAGGTGCAGAGGATTACAGTAAAGTGATAAATGAACAATGTGGAACAAAGTTAGAAAAAGAGATTTTGACAGTTGATTTGTCTCTGACAACTGCAAATATTAGTCCCAACTGCATCAGAGATGGAGACCCACACATTGAGGTGGCGATAGGTGAGACTTTGTATCATGTCTTTATTAGTACTTTGCAGACGTCCATATATTCATGCATATTGTAAGTGCCAAACACGTGGGATTTGTATGTATTGACTAATTTAATTACAGTATATCTCTTATATTATTTACCTGAACACAGCATACCCTCACTGTTTGCTGCAGTGATGTTCTTAAAAAATATGCAAATGGTGAAAGAGTGATAGGCAAAACTAAGACTTTTGGGAAAAATGAGATAAGGGGAACCACAGACACACATGATAATGTGCAAGTTAATTATCAATAAATGTGAAAACCCCTGTGTTGATGCTCACTGGAATGAGGTTAGTTTTTCTGGCTGAAAGTTGTCAGGGTGATCATACAACATAGAAGGCGGAAGACATGGTGAAGAAAGAGGTGATCGTCAATTACTTGCCTTTTCTGCATGTCCTTATACTCCTATTTGTGTGATGTCATGACAGCCTTCATCTTGTGCTTAACTTTCAGGCAGCTGACCATTAAACAGTTGACCTCAGGGAAATGGTGGACTAAGTTGTCTACCATCCGGAGGTCTTCTGCAGAGCACTGGTATACAAAACTCAGTGTACTCTGAGATCCACAGAAGTGGAACACTGCCTTCCTGCAATGTATGTTATTATTTACAATAACCTATGCAGGAAGACAGTGATGACACCATGGATGCTGGAAGCCAGCAATGTAGCTTACTCCATCTAGTGTATGTACCAACATGAATAAAAGAAATGCTGTTACAGGTAGTTTCATTACTGACCCACTTACTTAATGGGAATATACAGGGTGCATGACTTGTTTGGTTAACACATTTCCATTTACAGGTCCATCATCTGTAAGTTTTATAGACTTTGTGACTGAAGGCTGGAAAAGGGTAAATGGGGAAGCACCAAGAACTGAAACAGTACTGAAGGCTAGAGAACTGGAAATTAGGCCAGTGCTAAAGAACAATACAGAGGTAAGATTGGTTTTGCAGAGAGGCGCCTATTATTATCATCATCCTTGTTATCACCTTTATCAGGGTATTTACAATTATGTACCTGCAACAAATCATGCTTCTAGGATATATAGTGTTGCAGCTGTTCTGAATTTATAAATTGTGCTACATATAATGTTATTTTGCCTGTGAAATATGTTTTGTACTTTTACATTAGCACTTTCTGTAGGTTGTGTGCAGTGCCCAATATGGCTGTTTTTCGTATGTACTTAATTTCGTGCTTTCATGTTGCTCAGGTATTGTCTGAGTGATTTTGAAATGGTTCCAGTCACCCCTATTATTATAATTATAGTTATTATTATTATTGTTGTTCTTATTATTATATGAATTATTTAAATGTGTATAGTTAGTTGACTGTGTTATGGTCATAAGAAGCCAACTTTTGTCATTTCCTCCCATACCTCAAGAAAGAAGGCTCAAGTGAAGCCAAGTTGTCGAATGTATGGAAATGAAGATTTAAAATGTTCATAGAGTTCTACTTTAAATTTGAAAAACTTTGGTCTGCAAAGGGACTTTTCCCATCATACACTTCATTTAACTACCCTAACAGGGTTATAAGTTCATGCATAACATAATTTCTGTGATATATGAATAGTTTCTTCAGTACTTCAAATGGAAGTATGTTTTTGCCTCAGGGTCAGCGGCCTTTTCTCGCTTCTGTATAAAACATTGGACAAGAAAGTAATTTCAAATAAAAAATAAGGGCCTAGGATGAATTTTACCTCCAAAGAATTATATTTAAGTGCATAGTTCTGATGCTGTATTGCAGAAGAACAGGATACAGATGTTGGATTGATGCTGGTATGTAATTCAGACATATTATGAGGCATTAAAATAGTTTGTAGTTGACTGGTATCTTGTAGTACAGTGTAACAGCACGGTCAGTTTGAACTAACGTGTACACAGTGACAATCCAGCAAGATTAACAACTCTGACAGCAGGTAACAGTTGAGCTCTGGCATTCCATTGTTTATATGTTTATGAAGAAATACACATATGTTAGGATGAACTTTGTTATTTTTGGTCCCACTGAATTAGAATGATTAATGATGTGGAATGGAAGAGAATAGAATGAATAAACATAATTAACATATTTATATTTTTCTGAACAGAATACACAGCACTGGCTGTCCATAGACAATGAAGACTATGAAGTCAAACCAGTACATGCAACATTACTACCAAAGAAAGTTCACATGTTTTATAAACCTACAGCAAGTTTGAGCTGAACTTCATACAAAGAAAGGTATGTTATAGGTGTTAACATCACAGCTCTCCAGTGAAAGTCCCACTAGACATACGTGGGCCCCTCTTATATATTTTTTTTCTTTTATTTGTAGCAATCTCTTCTATACGTTGCTGATTTTTGTGCTTCTTTTCATGACTTTTGCTGTATGGATTTAGATAATTGGGATCTCGTTCTGTGATGTTCAGTTCTTGACTGACCTGTAAAATGAAGGGAACACATGAGTTGCAAAATAAATTTTCCAGGGGAAAAAATGAGAGTAAACTTCCTTGTTTTTGTCTGCCTCCAAGATAAAAATTATGAAAATGCCGTTACAGATTCTGCTACCCTAATGGTAGGATAATGGCCAGTGTAGGATACGAACAGCCAGGCTGCCATACCTAACACAGTAATGGTTAAATTATTTTTTACTGTGTTTGCCATAATAAAATGTAGCGAGTAAACGATATTGAAATTACTGGGTTTCAGTCTGTCATGATATAATGAATTGTATTGTTGTGACATATGCTGATTGTGTTCTAAACCACCATTTCTTACCTAGTAGGACCTGACAGTTGGTTGCATAGGTACAAAAAACAGCAACTAACAGTGATAACGACAGGTTCCATGCCCTGCTTCTTACATTTGTTTTATTACATTTCTATTAGCTTACCAGGTACACAAGTTTTTCTGTTTGTTTGTCCAGAAGGTGAGTTTGGTTAGAGAAGCCTAAACTCCAAAGTAACAGCACTTTCCATTCATATTTTGAGGTTAAGATTTTGTGGGAAATATCTGGAAGTCTCAGCAAAATATCACCAAACAGTGCAGTGTTCTCCAGAACGTTTGCCAGAGCTACAAACGGAAGAATCAGATCATAACAGGTTATAAGAAAAGTACCATATTTAATCCAATATAAGAAAAATATTTTTTTCTGCCCCTGTTTCAACATTTGTAAAATGTGGGCCATGTACGCACTCACAGACTTATAGCAGATTGCACAGATCCCAGGCACTAGGTTGCCCAGGTGACTAAATTGTGTAAGGTGCCACCTAATATTTGGGAGTGTAGAACTTGTTTTGTGTCACCCTTCTGGTGCCTAGAATCCTGAGATAGTTCCTAGATTTTTTAATATTTGTGCACCCCTGCTGCAAAGTATTTTCTTGAAAAAAATGAAGATTTTGAAGGGGGATCATATTTGCAAGTTAAATATGGTTAATATCCACTTCAGATGTGGTGAAGCATATTTTGTGTGTTCTCATACAACAGTAAGTTTCAAGTATGGTGTTGCTGTATTGATTCAACAAATTTAAGATTGCTGTACTTAAAATACAAGGACACAATAAAAATTTATGGTATTTTTCCTCTACTCATTAAAACTGAAAATCTGCACCTTTACATTTCACGTACAGCTTTTTAGTTTTTAAGAAACTAATGGAATGATATGATATTTGAGAGCTTGACTGTAATTCAACAGGAATCTCATAAATGGAAACCACTGTATTCATATCTTTATTGACATATCATCAAACAACTGAAAACTTAAGCAAAATACTGAAATAAGAACAGGTGTACAAAGGTATATGTCAAAACCAAGAGAGGAGGATAACAAAGAAATTTTGACACCACCCCCCCCCCCCCCCCTGAATTGCATCTTAAAATAGTTGAAAAGTACAATCTGAAACTACAATAGATGGCATCATCTGAATGTACAAACACTACAAGAAAAGATGATCCATTGTGGGATCCAGTGGAATGATATTTATTCTGTAAAATAATCCTTCAACAGCATAAAATATGATGATGTATCAAAGACCACTGGGGAGATCAAGGTGGAGATGCTAAATATCAGTCACAATGTTAGAAAGTTATTGCAACAGTAATTGTTGTTTCTGCAACATACCATCTAAAGTTGTTTCATCCGTAGGAAAACTGCTGCTTCCAGGAATGTATCCTGAACTTTCTAATGTGACTCTACTACTTTTGATTACCTGCAATAACAATGTAATATAACTTTTAGAAACAAAACCATGCAAACCACAAGTATTTCTTGTTTTTAATTGTATGTTAATCTGCACACAGTCTTACACTGAATACTTTCTCAGCTATCACAGACACCATTTTGTACTGTTTTTCGTAACTTTCAATTGCAAGAAGTCTTTTGATAGCATCCAGTTGTTCGGTTCTTCTTTTCATGAACAGTCTAACAACTGATTGTGTGTTAAGGAAAATTCGTTTTAGATTACGTTCCAAGAAATGAATCAGAATAGCATTATGAAGATACAAATAGCAAACAAAATAAATTCCAGAGGATGTGTGGAACAATGGGAAGATCTATGAAGAAATATACAAAGCACACAACTGAAATTTCTTGAAGTGATGGCAGTGGTTCTGTTGAAATAGAGCTGTGAAAACTGGACAGTGAGTTGGTCAGTTAAACGAGACTAAACAGTTGAGGAGCTAACAGGTCCTCAGCATTTTACTGAATCTGAAGGTTCATATTATGTGTGTGAGAGCCCACCCCTTATCCCTATCCTGAACCAGAAGAATCAGGTCCATACCCTCCATTCCTTTTAAGATCCACTTTAACATTATCCTCTCACCCTTGGATAAGTGTTAGGAACAATTCTTTCCTTCAGGTTTCCGCACCAAAGACCCTGTATACATTTCTCTTCCCTCCATGTGTTGTGTGTCATGCCCATCTCCTCGATTTGATTGTCTGAATATTTGGTTGAGAAGTATAAATCATGAAAGTACAAAATACACAATTTTCTGTCACGTTCTGTTACTTCCTCTCTCAATGTGAGAGACCAAGCTCCACTATGATATAAAACAACAGCAGAATTACTTTTCTGCGTATGGTATTTTCATATAATTTAAATTAAAAAATGAAATAAATGGTATTAATACAACGTAAGAATGTTGAAATTAAGCAGGTGCTTAATCTATTAAACGCCCTGACCTAACACTTCAGAACCTGTATCCCTGTCCATGATGTTGGTAAAGCTATGTATTTCTAATTATTATTATTATTATTAATTCCATAGATTCATCTTTGGTTACAGATATCACTGGATGTGGAAATTGTCCAAATACAATATAGCTGTATAAGTCATTACACACTGTCAGTGCTATTAACAAATACATTATTAGTAAATAAAGCAGGTATTTATATCATTAACATGTATTACAAGTAATTAAGATGAAACACATTATATAGATGTAATTTCCATAACACAATATATAACTGAAGCTTATAATTTAGCGCTGTTGAAATACTCTTCTAGAGTGTAGAATGATTTAAGGTGGAGATATTTAGCTAAGTCCAATCTGAATCATTTAACATCCCAAGATAATTCTTTAAAATAACCAACACGATGTCACTTGTAGACTATCCTTTATTTTCATGGGTAGTCGTCATTCACTCTCTACATGTTTCGAGCTTTCTAGAAGCTCATCATCAGGAGATCATT
>Ga0123354_10000942_pt1 | contig 32808 bp, 24 predicted proteins | sample TergutLab28metaG_2_FD_97872 | JGI IMG/M metagenome (GOLD analysis project Ga0123354, IMG submission 97872) | Labiotermes labralis P4 segment gut microbial communities from Petit-Saut dam, French Guiana - Lab288 P4 | ecosystem: Host-associated > Arthropoda: Insects > Digestive system > Gut ... | reverse complement strand
GTCGTCAAAGACGAGACCACGGGAGGGTTTGTCGGGCGTTGTGAGAAGGGGTCCAACTACAGTGCGACGTGGTCGGCCACGGACCGTACGTGCACGGTCGTCACGTTGTTCACCTTGGGCGGGCCGCACACCTACAAAGCCTACGTGGTCTCGAACATCAGCATGGCCGACCTGCAGGGCACCAGCAACGACGTCGTGCTGTCCCGGGAGGCGTGGACGGTGACGTTGTCGGCAGAAAACACGGTGTTTGCTGCTGGTGAGACGGTGGCGTTGACGGCGGCGGTGAACCAGGACATCAGGGCGTCGAGTTACATGGTGGTTATCAAAGACGAGACCACGGGGGATCTGGTCGGGACCTGTGAGCCGAGGGGGAGCTATCACGGAGCGGTGTGGTCGGCCGGTGCGCAGACGTGCGCAACCACCACAAACTTCCTCACGGGAGGGCCGCACACCTATCGGGCGTACGTGGCAGCCAAGATTGACCTTTCCGACGAGCAGTCATCCAGCAACCAGGTGGGTGCGTCACGGATGCCCTGGACGGTGGTGTTGGCCTCGTCTGTGTCGTACACCCAGACTAATGTCGAGATCACGTTGTCGGCGACCGTGAACCAGGACGTGTACCTGTCGCCGTACTCCGTGTACATCAGGGACGAAACTACTGGCGGGAACATTGCCTACTGCCCGTTGCCGCTGTACTCCAACGTCGGGACTTGGTCCGGCGCGACGTTGACGTGCAGTTGGACGTTCGGAGCCCCGTCGGATGGTGTGCACGTGTACCGGGCATATGTGGCGAAAGGCATCAAGCTCGACGACGTACAGGCGTCGAGCAACGGGGTCGCAGTGTCTAACGGTGGCGGTCCGACGTTCCCGTCTGAGACGGCTGGAGGCTCGAACCCGTCGCAGGCGTGCTCGCAGGCGTGCCACGGCGACCCGGTGAACACTGCGACAGGGGAGTTCTTCGAGTCTGTGGTGGACCTGTCAGTTCCCGGACTGGGTCCGGGCTTGGTGTGGTCGCGCACGTACGGGTCGCAGGTGGTCGGAGACGACAAGGGTCTCGGGTTCGGTTGGTCGGGCCCGTACACGATGCGGCTGGTGGGTATCGGCAACGCCAGTCTGGACTCGTCGTGGGTGGACGTGGTGCAGGAGAACGGGTCGCGGGTCCGGTTCGCCAAGGACGGCGTGGGCGGGTTCGCCGCGGCGATCCGGGTCCAGGCGACGTTGGAGCGGTCTTCCGACGGCTCGTTCCGTTTCGTGCGTGGTGCGAAGCAGGTGTTCGAGTTCGACGCCCAGGGACGTTTGACCCGGGTCGAAGACCTCAACGGCAACGGGGTCACCGTGTCCTACGACACAGCTGGGCACCTGGTGCAGGTGACTGACGACGCGGGCAGGTCGCTGGTGGTGACCTGGTCTGGCGGCCACGTCTCGCAGGTCGCCGACCCGGCGGGCCGTACGGTGTCGTACGCCTACTCCTCGGGTGGAGACCTGGTGGGTGTGGTCCAGGCAGACGGCACGTACCTGGCCTACGGGTACACCTCGCACCGTGTGACGTCGATGACCGCCGCAGACGGTGGCGTGACGACGAACGTGTACGACTCGTCAGGCCGGGTGACCGCCCAGACCGACCCGTTGGGCCGCAAGACGACCTTCGCTTACGCCACCGGCGGGGTCGTGACGGTCACCGACCCGGCAGGGCACGTGACCAGAGAGCAGTACGTCGACGGGCGTCTGGCCCTGCAGACGGTGGGGTACGGAACCCCCGCAGCAGCGACGACGGCATGGGTGTATGGGCCGACGAACCAGCCGGTGACGGTCACCGACCCGTTGGGCCAGGTTACCACCGCCACCTACGACGGGTCAGGGCACCGAACGTCGCTGACCGACCCGTTGGGCCGCACCACGACCTGGACCTATGACGGCATGGGCAACATGACGTCCGTGACCGACCCGGCTGGTGCGACCTGGACGTTCACGTTCGACCAGCAGGGCAACGCCACAGCGATGACCAGCCCGACCGGGGCACACAGCACAGCCGTCGTCAACCCTGACGGGACGGTCGCGCAGGTGACCGACCCGTCGGGCCTGGTCACGTCGTACACCTACGACGCCCGTGGGTACCGCACCGGTGTGACCGACCCGGCCGGGGCGGTGGCCACGGTGGTGTGGGACGCCGCCGGGCAGGTGGTGTCCACGACCGACCCACTTGGTGCGACCACCACGGTCGGGTACGACCAAGGCGGACGGGTGGTGCAGGTCACCGACCCGACCGGTGCTGTCACGGCCATGGGCTACGACGCGGCAGGCCGACCCACCGCGATGACCGACCCACTCGGCGCGACCACTACTGTTGCCTACGACGCGGCTGGCCAGGCGGTGCAGGTCACCGACCCGGCAGGTGCGGTGACAGCCTCAGTCTACGACGCGGCAGGCCAGGTGGTCTCGGTCACCAGCCCGACCGGCGCGGTGACCAGCTACGCCTACGACGCAGCAGGCCGCCTGGTCACCGTCACCGACCCTGTGGGCAGGGTCACGACCACCACCTACGACACGGCCAGCCAGGTCACCGCCGTGACCACCGCGTCGGGCGCGGTCTGGGCGTACGCCTACGACGCGGCCGGGCAGAACACCACGGTCACCGACCCAGCAGGCGCGGTGTGGACAACCACCTACGACGCCGCCGGACGCCCGGCCACAGTAGGCGACCCCCTGGGCCGCACCGCCACCACGGCCTACAACAGCGCTGGTCAGCCCACGTCCGTGACCCGCCCCGACGGGTCGGTCGTCACGTGGACCCTGAACGCCGCAGGCCAGACCACGGCTTTCGCCGACCCGTCAGGGACCACGACGTACGCCTACGACAACGTAGGACGTCCAACCTCGGTGACCGACCCAGCCGGGCGGACCACGACTTACGCGTGGGACCTTGCCGGGCAGCTGACGGCGACCACCAAACCAGGCGGTGCGACCATCGCCCACACCTACGACGCGGCGGGCCGGCGCACAACCACCACCTACCCCGACGCCACCGATGACGTGACGTGGACCTACGACGCGGCCGGGCAGGTCCAGCAGGTCTCCGACGGCACCTCATACACCTATACCACGACGGGTCTGGTCGCGTCGGTGACCCGGCCCACAGGCACCGTGACGTACACCTATGACGCGGCCGGGCGTCCGACGGGGCTGGTCTACCCTGGTGGGCAGCAGGTCACCTACACCTGGGACGGTGCTGACCAGCTGGCCAAGGTCACCGACTGGGCTGGTGGCCAGTACGCCTACACGTGGACCGATGATGCGCAGGTCGCGTCGGTGATGTATCCCAACGGTGTCACCACGGCCTGGGACCACGACAGCACCGGGCAGACCACTGCGGTCACCACGAAGCAGCCTGACGGGACTGAGCTGTTGGCCTTGGTGTACACCTTCGATGATGCCGGGCAGGTGGCCACGGGAACGTCGGAACGTTCGCCGACAGGAAGGTCACCACCGGCCCCGGCCACCACGGCCTCACAGGTCACTTTCGACCCCCTGGGCAGGCTCGACACCGTCACCGGGACCGGTGCGGGCGCGTTCACCTGGGACAGCGCAGGGCTGCTGACCGGCACCGCCGACGGCCGGTCCTTGGCCTACGACACGGCAGGGCGTCTGGCCGCGGTGGCCAGACCCGGCACGGGCACCACCATCTTCGGTCACGACGTGGACGGCAACCGCACCACGGCCACCACGGCCACCCCCACAGGCACCAGCGCCGAGACCCTCGGCTGGGACGCTGCCGGGCGCCTGGTCTGGCACACCGGAGCGACGACAGCCACCGCGTACACCTACGACGCGACCGGGCTGCGCACGTCGGCGACCACCACCACGACCGGTGGGACCTCCACGTCCGAGCAGTACGTGTGGGACACCACCCGGGCCGTGCCCACCGTGCTGGTCGACGCCGAGCACACCTACGTCTACGGCCTGGGCGACACCCCCCTGGCCCAGGTCGACACCAACGGTGACGTGGTCTACCTGCACACCGACCTGGTCGGGTCCGTGCGCACCGCCACCGCCGACGACACCCACGCCGTCTGCGATGCCGACTACGACCCCTACGGCCAACCCCAACCGGTCACCGCCGACCCGTGCGCCGGTGTGACACGGTTCGGGTACGCCGGGCAGTACACCGACCCCACCGGCCTGCAATACCTACGCAACCGGTACTACGACCCGGACACCGCCCAGTTCTTGTCCGTCGACCCCCTCGTCGAGGTCACCGGTGACCCATACGGGTACGCGGGCGGCAACCCCCTGCAAAACACCGACCCCCTCGGCCTGGACTTCTGGCAAGACGCTGGCGACTGGTTCTCCGGTTTCGGCGACAACGTCACCTTCGGTGGCACCAAGCAGATCCGCCGCCTGTTCCTCATCGACGACGTCGTCAACTACTGCTCCTACTTCTACACCTGGGGTGGCTACGGCGGCACCATCGCATCCGTCGGGATCCCCGTTGGTGGCGGCAGCTTTGCAACAAAGGCGGCATTCCCAACCTTCAGCAGAGGAGCCTCAAGTATCGCCTCGCGCTGGAAGGCAATGAAGCCCTACCTCCACGAAGACCTCGGCGTCGTAGGCGCAGGAGTGGGGGGCACCAGGGCTGCCGCAAACGCGAAATCAGGAGTGTCGAGAAGCGTCGATGATGTTCTTGGCAGACTCTCAACGGGTCGAAATAGCGGGGTCAGAACGGTTGGCTCCGACGCTGAGCTAGATGCCGTGTACGCATCGCTCACACGCGATGGAAAATCACTAGACGTTCCGGGATATAACGGCTCGTGGATTGAGCGTTCAGACGGTGTTCGTATCGGACTGCGAGAAGCATCTAAGAGTGGCGGGCGCACGATCGACATTCGCTACCCCGACGGCACTACTAGAAAGGTCCATATCAAATGACGACTTCCAAATTCGACCGAACCCTAACCGAGGACTTCCTCGCCAGAGCCGCCGAAGACTGGATATCGGCAGGTGAGTTGATTGACCTGGTTAGAAGTTCGGGGCTGACCGATCGAGACATGCTACGCGACCTTGCCGTGGGTCTTGTTAGCCGACTAATTTGCCAGGAGCTTGTCGTTGCCGGAGACGTTGCTGATGGCCGACACAACCCGTGGGATATGTCTGCTGGCGAGTCCATCGCTAGAGTGGCTAGCGAGTGGTCAGATTTTCCCGATCCGTTCGTGATGCCTGGCTTGATCGCCTGGTTTGACACGACGCCCCTCGGCCAGAAAACGGGAGAGGCCATATGGCGTCGAGAGTCTCAATAACGACACAGTCTTCCAGAAATTAGAAAACTGTCGCAGCCAATATTTGGGATTCCCGGAGTCGGAGAGTTCAGCCGACCAAGCAACACGGAAGAGTTCATGAGAATCCTGGCAGTACGTGTGGGACACCACCCGGGCCGTGCCTACCGTGCTGGTCGACGCCGAGCACACCTACGTCTACGGCTTGGGCGACACCCCCCTGGCCCAGGTCGACACCAACGGTGACGTGGTCTACCTGCACACCGACCTGGTCGGGTCCGTGCGCACTGCCACCGCCGACGACACCCACGCCGTCTGCGACATCGACTACGACCCCTATGGCCAACCCCAACCGGTCACCACCGACCCATGCACCGGTGTGACACGGTTCGGGTACGCCGGGCAGTACACCGACCCCACCGGCCTGCAATACCTACGCAACCGGTACTACGACCCGGACACCGCCCAGTTCCTGTCCGTCGACCCCCTCGTCGAGGTCACCGGTGACCCGTACGGGTACGCAGGCGGCAACCCCCTGCAAAACACCGACCCCCTCGGCCTGGACTGGCTCGGGATCAACGAAGGAGAGGCCCTACGCTTCGCCTCCGACCTCTCCGCCGGCTTCGGTGACTTCTGGACCATGGGCGGCACCAAAGCCATCCGCCAGCTGTTCCTCATCGACGGTGTCGTCAACTACTGCTCCACAGCCTACGCCTGGGGCGGGTACGCCGGCATGGCAACATCCTTCGCCCTGCCCATAGGTGGCGGCAGCTTAGCAACAAAGGCGGCATTCCCCACATTCGGCAAAATGGCCTCAGGCCTGACTGCGCACTGGGGTAGGATGAAGCCGTACTTCGGCGAGAGTCTCGGAGCCATCGGCCCAAGGGTTGGCCGGGCTGGTGCCGGAGGTGGTGAGCTCATACGTGTCGCAGATTTCAGGTCGGAAGCGGCTGCGTTCGAGCACTACACCAAACACGTGAAAGGCGTCGTGCTCAAAAATGGGCGGGCGACTCCGAAAAAGGGAGGTCTGGATATGCCAGAGTTCGCGTCGTACGCAGAGTATCGATCGGCGGCGCGCGAGTTTATGGGCGCGGGGCTGCAACCCGGGGCAATCGAACGTGTGCGCGATGGAGATATCGTTCGTGCAGATTTGACGCGTCGATACTATGGAGTGAGGGCGTCCGACGGGGACATCCGGACTTTCTTTAGGCCCAACGAAGACATCCTCTCCTACTTTCTCACACATTAAGGAGCGTCCATGAACCTGTCAGAGTTGTTCTATGAAGTCGTCAAGCCGAGTGGATTGCGGAGAGAATGGGCTCCCTGGGTGTTCGTGGACGCGTGGATCGAGTTTGTGGATGAAGTCGTGTCGGGCTATTCCTGGGGTCTGTACGAATATGAGAACGAAAGGAATGTGCGCGACGCCTTGTCTCCTTCGCTCACCGATAGTCGTCTATTGTCATTCGAGGTGTGGAGAGAGATGGTGGATAGTGTTATTGCTGCTGACGAACGCCTGAGGGCGTTCATTTCCGATGGCCCGGTCGTAGAGCCAGGAAAGGTCTGGTGGCGAGAGCGGCTACCTCCGCTCGCTTGCCAAGAATTTGCGGAAGACGCAGATCGGCTCTATGGTGTCCAATTGCAGATCCTGTGATTCTGCTAGCATTGGGACTGTGATGAATAACTTTGTCGAGTTGTACCTCAAGCGGAACCGGGGCTGGCCGTGGCCTGAGGACTCGTTTGGGCTGACGCCGATGTTCGGCGAGGATGGTTGGTGCCACGACTACGGTGTTCCTACAGCGTCTCAGACTGGGTCGATCGTGCTGCGGCGCCAGGGTATGAAAGCCCAGGGAGCGTGGGTGCCGAACTGGAACTTTGATGTCTACTGCGTCGACGAAGCGTTGGCGCAGGAGATTGGGTCACGGTTCCGGGTGACCATGATGAAGGTCGAGTGGCGTGGCACACCGGTGGGGGGCTATCAGATCGTCGTTCCTACTGTCGGGCCTGCGTGGTTCGACCAGGCCGAGCTCCGCAAGATAGCGGTCCGGCGGCGCGGCACGGCAGGTGCCCGTTGCGCTGGGTGCGGGACCTGGCGGTGGATGCCTCTGCCGCCGGACACGTCTCTTCCTCCGCGGCGGATCGCCTCTGCGCTCGAAGTCGACGTCGCCGCCAGTCCTGAGTGGTTCGGCGACGGCTACAAGGCGTTCCGGGAGATCGTCTTCCGCCGTGAGCTGGCTGAGATGCTGGTGGCGGCCAGCCCGAGAGACTTCAAGATCCGAGAAGTCGCCTGGAGATGATCGACGACGCGGGAAATGAGGGCCCAAGAAATCCTCGTGGAGCGGCACACGGGGCACGGATTTTTCCAACGACCCACACACTGTCTTCATCTTAAGGATTGTGCCATGATTCTTCCATCTTCCTTCGGAGGAAGTACCACCGAAACCGTTGGCTACTTCGCCTACAATACGGAAATGTTGGCCGATTGGATCTATCGCGACATTGGTACCTGGGAGGAAGAGCATTGGGTTGAGGTCCGTCCGGGCTGGTCGGGTCCCAGTGACGCTCTGTCTGACCTCACGCCGGCGCCGACACTGTTCCGGTTTGCTTTCGTCCCGATCGGTGGGTGGACCGTGCTCATGAGCAGCGGCCCTCTCGGCAGTGATGTAGGAATATTACCGAGCCATGCAGCGAGAGGGCTGGGCATCCGGGCTCTCCGGGCCGTCTGCACAGATAATGACATCAAGTATCCTGCGCGGATCCTCGAGGTGTTTGGACCCGATGGCGTCGATATCCTTGGGTATGAACGATCGATAGCAGCCTCGAACGACGGGGGTAGGTGGGTGTTCGAGACGTACGGGACACCGTACGACTTTGAAAACCTAGAGGCCTACAAACGAAGGACCCGTTCCACTCGTTTCACCGCCGATATGATGTACGCGTACCTACGTGCGCTCGGAGTGCCTATCGGTGTCGAACCAGAATGGTCTTCCGCACGAATGCTAGAGTGGCGTGGATGGGAGGAAGCGTAGGCGAACATATATGCCTCTTCCTTCCTTCCTGACGTGGGGGATGGGACAGTCCGCCGCCGATGAGCAGCATGGGTAGTCGGTAGTGCTCGGGATTGCGGAACCTGTGTGTGATGCGGTCGTGGGGCTCGATGGGGCCGTTGATCGCTCACGGCCACCCAGCGTCGTCCGTGGTCGTCTGTCTCCGGGCACCTGTGCCCACGGCCGCGCGTCGTGCGCCGGGGGGTTGGTACGCCGGTAGGCTGACGTCGGTCGCGGCTTCCAGGCGCGGCGCCGACCTAGGAGTGGACAGCAACAGTGGCTTCACGTCTCGACAACGTCATCGCTCTCGCCAAGCGGCGGGGGTTCGTGTTCCCGTGCGGGGAGATCTACGGCGGCACACGGTCCGCCTGGGACTACGGACCGCTCGGAGTCGAGCTCAAGGAGGCCATCAAACGGCAGTGGTGGCGGTCGGTGGTGACTGCTCGCGACGACGTCGTGGGGTTGGACTCGTCGGTGATCTTGCCCCGGCAGGTGTGGGTGGCCTCGGGGCACGTGGGGGTGTTCACCGACCCGCTGACCGAGTGCCTGTCGTGCCACAAACGGTTCCGCGGGGACCACCTCGTGGAGGAGTTCGCCGAGCGCAAGGGCCGTGAGCCTGCTGACGGGCTGGCGGAGGTCCCGTGCCCGGGGTGCGGCACCCGGGGCCAGTGGACCGAGCCGCGCGACTTCAACATGATGCTCAAGACCTACCTGGGGCCCGTCGAGGACGAGTCTGGTCTGCACTACCTGCGCCCGGAGACCGCGCAGGGCATCTTCGTGAACTTCGCCCAGGTGCACAAGTCCATGCGGATGAAGGTGCCGTTCGGTATCGGCCAGGTCGGCAAGTCGTTCCGCAACGAGATCACCCCGGGTAACTTCATCTTCCGGACCCGCGAGTTCGAGCAGATGGAGATGGAGTTCTTCGTCGAGCCAGGAACGGACGAAGAGTGGCACCAGTACTGGATCGACGCGCGCACCCAATGGTACGTCGACCTGGGTGTCGACCGCGACAACCTGCGGCACTACGAGCACCCCAAAGAAAAACTCTCGCACTATTCGAAGCGGACTGTTGACATCGAATACCGGTTCGGTTTCCCGGGGGGGGAGTGGGGTGAGCTGGAAGGTATCGCCAACCGCACCGACTTCGACCTGACGACCCACGAGGAGCACTCCAAGCAGGACCTGCACTACCGCGACACGGCGACGGGGGAGTCGTACGTCCCGTATGTCATTGAACCGGCCGCGGGGCTGACCCGTTCGCTCATGACGTTCCTCGTCGACGCCTACCGCGAAGAGGACGCCCCTACCGCCAGCGGCGGTACCGAGCTGCGCACCGTGCTGCGGCTGGACCCCCGCCTGGCGCCGGTGAAGGCCGCTGTGCTGCCGCTGAGCAAACACGCCGACCTGTCCCCGAAAGCCCAAGCCCTGGCTGCCGAGCTGCGCGGCTCGTGGAACGTCGACTACGACGAGACCCGCGCCATCGGTCGGCGCTACCGCCGCCAGGACGAGATCGGCACCCCCTTCTGCGTCACCGTGGATTTCGACACCCTCGACGACCAGGCCGTCACCATCCGTCACCGCGACGAGATGACCCAAGAACGCGTCGCGCTCGACCAGGTGCGTGCCTACCTTGCGCAGCGCCTGGTCGGAGCCTGACCCCATGGCAGGCCCGTTGCGGATCGGGCCGGTCGAGGTGGTGCCTCCGGTCGTGCTCGCCCCGATGGCCGGAGTGACCAACGCGGCGTTCCGGCGCCTGTGCCGCGAACAAGGCGCGGGGTTGTGCGTCGCAGAGATGGTGACCAGCCGGGCGCTGGTCGAGCGCAACCCGGAGGCGCTGCGGATCATCACGCCCGGGCCCGACGAGCCAGTCCGCTCTGTGCAGGTCTACGGCGTGGACCCGGCCACCGTCGCCGCGGCGGTGCGGATCTTGGTCGACGAGGACCGCGCTGACCACATCGACCTGAACTTCGGCTGCCCGGTGCCCAAAGTCACCCGGCGCGGCGGGGGAGCGGCCCTGCCGTGGAAACACGCCTTGTTCGCCGCCATCGTCACCGCCGCTGTCACCGCGGCCGGCCGTGTCCCGGTGACGGTGAAGATGCGCACCGGTATCGACCACGAGCACCTGACCTACCTCGAAGCCGGGCTCGCCGCCCAGGACGCTGGGGTCGCCGCTGTCGCCCTGCACGGGCGCACCGCCGCCCAGCACTACTCGGGGGCGGCCGACTGGGACACGATCGCTGCGCTCAAACAAGCCCTCGATGTGCCGGTCCTCGGCAACGGCGATATCTGGAGCGCCGAAGACGCGCTGGCCATGGTCGCCCACACCGGCTGCGACGGGGTGGTGGTCGGGCGCGGCTGCCAAGGGCGCCCGTGGCTGTTCGCCGACCTCGCCGCAGCGTTCGACGGCCGTGACGAGCGTGTGCGCCCCGGGATGCGTGAGGTCGCCGCTATGGTCCGCAGGCACGCCGAGCTCATGGTCGCCGCGTTCCCCTCCGAAGACAAAGCCCTACGTGACCTGCGCAAGCACATGGCCTGGTACTTCAAGGGGTATGTCGTGGGCGGTCCGATGCGCGCTGCGCTGGCGAGGGTCTCGACGCTGGCTGAGCTAGACGGTCTGCTGGCCCAGCTGGACCTCGACCAGAGCTACCCCGGTCCGGGCGCCGAAGGTCCGCGTGGCCGGGCCGGGTCGCCGAAACGTCCAGCGTTGCCGGACGGCTGGCTGGACTCACGCGGCCTGTCGGAGGCTTTCGAGGCGAACCTGCGCGAGGCTGAGGCATCCGTCTCCGGTGGCTGAGCTCAGCCGTTTGGGTGCACGACGGCCCGGTGGACCCGACCAATGACGTCGACCGGTTTGGCGGGAAAAATACGACTAATCGTCTCGACAAACGTGTGTATATAGTCCGCTAGAAGCACGCCGAGGTCACGGTTGAGTCACGGGGAGCACGAGCGTTTGCGGGCGGTGAAATGCCTGGATATATTCATGGGACCACAGCTGTAGAGTCGCGCGCCGCGATCCGTAATAGGTCGGATTGGCCGCACGCCCGACCGATGAAGGGAAATACTTCGATGCGCAGGATCATGCAGACAGTGGCGGCAGCCGCCGCGGTCGTGCTGCTGGCGACAGCGTGCGGCAGCAGCGGTAACGACGCCAGCCCCACCGCTACCGACGAAAAACCCGTCCGCGGAAACGAGCAGCTCGTCATCTGGACTGACGAGGTTCGGCTCCCCGCGATCAAGGCTGTCGCCGCGGAGTTCGGCAAGGCGAACGGCATCACGGTCGGCGTCCAGGCGATCGTCAACGTGAGGGCTGATTTCATCACCGCGAACCAGGCGGGCAACGGTCCTGACATCGTCGTCGGTGCCCACGATTGGCTGGGCCAGCTCGTGGCGAACGGTTCGGTCGACCCCGTCCAGCTCAGCCAAGACACCGTCGCGATGTACTCAGAGAAGTCCATCCAGGCAGTGACCTACAACGGCCAGCTCTACGGCGTGCCGTACTCGATCGAGACGATCGCGCTGTTCTGCAACAAAGAGGCCGTCGGCGACACGAAGTTCGCCACGCTCGACGACGCGATTGCCGCAGGCCAGGCCGCCAAGGACGCCAACAAGGTCGAGTCGGTGCTGAACGTGCCTGTGGGCACCGACGGTGACCCCTATCACATGCAGCCGCTGTACACGTCGGCCGGTGGGTACCTGTTCGGTACCACCGCAGACGGTTCGTACAACCCCGACGACCTCGGCGTGGGCACCGATGCCGGTATCGCGGCAGGGAAGAAGATCGGAGAGCTGGGCAAGGCCGGTGTGCTGTCGACCTCGATCTCCGCGGACAACTCCGTGGCGCTGTTCGCCGGCAAGAAAGCTGGCTGCTTGATCTCCGGGCCGTGGGCGCTGGCCGACGTGCGTAAAGGTCTGGGCGCCGACGGGTACACCCTCGAACCGATCCCCGGTTTCGCAGGGATGGACCCTGCCCAGCCGTTCGCCGGGGTGAACTCGTTCTTCATCGCGTCCAACGGCAAGAACAAGAACTTCGCCCAGGCGTTCGTCACCGGAACCACCGCTGGCGGGCTCAACACGACCGAAGCGATGACGACATTGTTCGAGGCCGAGAACCGGCCTCCGGCCATGACGGCGGTCCGTGACGCGGTCGCGGCCGACAACCCCGACATGGACACCTTCGCCCAGGCCGCAGACGCAGCAGCCCCGATGCCTGCTATCCCCGCGATGGACCAGGTGTGGACCCCGCTGGGCGTGGCCTACGCGAACATCGTGGGCGGCAAAGACGCGGCGACTGAGATGAAGAAGGCCGCTGCGACGATCACAGCAGCGATCGCCAAGTCCTGATCCCCGGTTCGTGGGGGGCCTGGTCTCACCAGGCCCCCCACACCCCGTCGTCGAGGAGTAGCTGTGACGGTCACCGACGTGCCTCCCACCGAGCCAGCTGCGCGTAAGCGGCGGCCACGTGCGGCCACGGGTGTGTACGTGCTCAAGGTCGTCGCCCTGGCGCTGATCGCAGCAGTGCTCATCTCGGTGCTGCCCGCGGTGGTGGCCACCAAGCAGTGGGGGTTCTTGGCAGTCTTGGTGGCTGTCGCGGCGCTCCTCGTGGCGGTCTACGCCACCAAACGCGCGATCCCGGCCAAATATTTGCTGCCCGGCGTGCTCATGCTGGTGCTGTTCTTGATCTACCCGATCATGCTGACGTTCCAGCTGTCGACGACGAACTATGGTGACGGTACCCGCAGCTCCAAAGCCGAGGCCGTCGTGCGGATCGTGGGGACCTCGGCCGTGCAGGTCGAAGGCGGCGCCGTGTACTCCCTGGCGGTGGGCACCCAAGGGACGCCGACCTCCGGACCGTTCGCGTTCTTCCTCGTGGACACCAAGACCGACGACGTCTACCGCGGCACCGAGACAGACTTCACCGCGCTCGACCCGGCTTCTGTCACCGTCGAGAACGGGCTGGTCACCGCCGCAGACGGCTGGACCATGCTGAACCGCGAGCAGATCAACACGATCTCCGGGGCGAACCAGCCGCTCGATGGGTTTACTGTCCCGGCCGGGGACAACGAGGTCATCAAGGTCCAGGGGTTCCAGGCGATCACCATGCGCACCCCGCTGGTCTACGACAAAGCCGCTGACACGATCACCAACACCGACACCGGCGCGGTGTACACGCCGCAGCGCTCGGAGTCTGGTGACCGGTCGTTCTTCGTCGACTCCGACGGCAGACGGCTGTCGAGCCAGTCCTGGGGCGAGAACATCGGGACGTTCAACTACAAGCGGATGTTCACCGACTCGCGGATCACCGGCCCGTTCTTCTCGATCTTCTTGTGGACCGTCATCTTCGCCACGGCGTCGGTGGGCCTGACGTTCTTCTTGGGCCTGGGGCTGGCGATCGTCCTCAACGACCCGCGGCTGCGCTTCCAGAGGTTCTACCGTTCGGCGTTGATCTTGCCGTACGCCATCCCTGGGTTCATCTCCCTCATGGTGTGGGCCGGTTTCTGGAACCAGCGGTTCGGGCTGATCAACGAGATGCTCGGGATCCACGTCAACTGGCTGGGCGAGATGTGGCCAGCACGGTTCGCCGTCATCGCCACGAACCTGTGGATGGGCTTCCCGTACATGTTCTTGGTCTGCACCGGTGCGCTGCAGTCGATCCCCGGTGACCTGAAAGAAGCTGCTGCGATCGACGGGGCCAGCGGGTTCACCCAGTTCCGCAAGATCACCTTCCCGCTGCTGCTGGTGTCGGTCGCGCCGCTGCTGGTCTCAGCGTTCGCCTTCAACTTCAACAACTTCAACGCCATCCAGCTGCTCACCCGTGGCGGTCCGTTCAGCTCGGACAACCCCACTGCCGGCGGCACGGACATCCTCATCAGCTACACCTACCGGCTGGCGTTCGGGACCAGCGGCCAGCAGATCGGCTTCGCAGCAGCGGTCTCGGTGGTGCTGTTCATCTTGACTGGTGTGATCGCGGCCATCCAGTTCCGGGCCACCCGCTTCTTGGAGGATGTGAACTGATGATGAGCGCAGCAGCGAAAACCGCCAAACCGCGTAAGCCTGTCGTCGCAGGTCCTGACAAGGTCCACGGCCTGCGGTGGTGGCGTGAGCTGGGCTGGCGCCACGTGATCGGGATCCTCGCGGTGGTCTACGCCCTGATCCCGGTGCTGTACATCTTCTCCGCGTCGGTCAACCCTCTGGGGTCGATCGCCACGACCGAGCTCATCCCGCGCGACTTCTCTCTCGTCTGGTTCCAAGAGCTCGCCAACAACAAGCAGAGGCCGTTCTTCCAGTGGCTGGGCAACACGGTGATCGTCGCCTCCGTGGTCGTCGTCATGCAGGTGTTCTTCTCGACGCTCGCAGCGTTCGCGTTCTCCCGCCTGCGGTTCAAAGGACGTCGCGCCGGGCTGCTGACCTTGCTGCTCATCCAGATGTTCCCGCAGATCCTGGCGACTGTGGCGCTGTTCAGGATCTTCTCGACCGTCGGGCAGGTCGTCCCCGAGCTCGGGCTGGACACCCTCGCCGGGTACATCTTGGTCATGATGGGTGGGTCGCTGGGCCAGGTGTGGCTCATCAAAGGCACGTTCGACACGATCCCCAAAGAGCTGGACGAGGCGGCGAAGATCGACGGAGCCAGCCACGCCGGGTTGTTCTTCCGCATCTTGCTGCCGTTGCTGCGGCCTATCCTCGTCATCACCGGCCTGCTGGTCTTCGTCGGGGTGATCGCAGAGTTCCTGCTCGCGTCGATCTTCTTGCGCTCGACCGGCGTCAAGACAGTCTCGGTCGGTATGTACGGGGTGCTCATGGGCGATATGTCCAACAACCTGGGGTGGTTCGCCGCGGCGTCGGTCGTCGTGGCCCTGCCTGTCATCATCTTGTTCCAGTACTTGCAGCGCTACATCGTCGGAGGCATCACAGCCGGGTCGGTGAAGGGATGAGCGACCTTCTTGGCTCGCCCCACCACGACGGTTCGCCCCTGTACACGCCCGGCCCGCCACCGGGTATCGGCGACACCGTCCCGGTACGGGTCTGGGTCCCGTCGACCCCCGGCAAACCAGCGGACGAGACCGAGGTCTACCTGCGGCGGTGGCGCGACGCCGAGCCGGTGGTCACACGTGCGACGCTGGACACCTGCGACGGCACCGGCGCCTGGTTCACCGCCGAGGTCACCTGTGACCACCAGCTCAACCACTACCGCTTCTTGCTGGCAGGTGACGGCTACCGCTGGCTCAACGCCTCAGGCGTGTGGGACCGCGACGTGGCTGACGCGTACGACTTCCGGATCTCCACAGCGGACCCACCCCCAGACTGGATCGCCGACCAGATCGTCTACCAGGTGTTCCCCGACAGGTTCGCACGCTCAGCACCACACGAAACCCCGGGGTGGGCGGACCCGGCCGCCTGGGACGACGACGTCGACGAGCGCGAGCACCACTCGGCCCGGCAGTGGTACGGCGGCGACCTCGACGGGATCGCCGCCCACCTGGACGTCTTGGACGACCTGTCGGCCACGACCTTGTACATGACCCCGGTGTTCACCGCCGGGTCGGTGCACCGCTACGACGCGGCGAGCTTTGACCACGTCGACCAGGCGCTCGGCGGCGACGAAGCGCTGGCGCGCCTGCTCACAGCGGCCCACGCCCGCGGGATCCGGGTGGTCGGCGACCTGACCCTCAACCACACCGGGTCGACCCACGAGTGGTTCATCTGCGCCCAGGCCGACCTCGACCGGCCCTGCGTCGGGTTCTACCTGTTCCGCTCGCACCCTCACGACTACGTGTCGTGGTGGAACATCCCGTCCCTGCCCAAGCTCAACCACACATCGAGCCACCTGCGCCACGAGCTGTACGAAGGCCCGGGGTCGGTGGTCGCCCGATGGCTGGACTTCGGCCTCGACGGGTGGCGGATCGACGTGGCGAACATGGTCGGCCGGCTGGGCCCCACCGACGTCGCCCACGAGGTGGCACGTACGGTCCGCGCCACCATGGCCGCACACCACCGCGACGCGTGGTTGTTGGCCGAGGCCGGCCACGACGCTGCCAGAGACGGTGACATCGACGGCGACGGCTGGCACGGCACCATGGACTACTCCGGTTTTACCCGGCCCGTGTGGACCTGGCTCAACAGTCCTGCCGCCGCTGCGGGAATGCAGTACCTGGGCCTGCCCGTCGCGATCCCGCGCCTGGGCGGGCAGGCGCTCGTGGCGACGATGCGCGAGATCCACGCTGGGGCGCCGTGGAGGTCGTGGCTCGCCTCGACCCTGCACCTGGACTCGCACGACACCCCCCGGTTCCGCACAGTGACCGGCGGGGGAGACAGTGGGCACGCTGACGCCGCCGGGGCTGGCCGGGCCGCCCACCTGGTCGGTCTGGCCCTGCAGATGACGATGCCTGGGGTGCCGAGCATCTTCTGCGGCGACGAGCTGGGGATGACCGGGCGCAGCGGTGAGCACTCACGCACCCCGTACCCGTGGGACGGCAACCGGGCGGACCTGGCCCGTATCGACGCACCCACCCTCGCCGCGTACCGCACCTGGACCGCCTTGCGCCGCAACCTGGTCGCCCTGCGGCGTGGGAGCCTGCGTTTCGTCGATGCTGGCCACGACTCGGTGACATACCTGCGTGAGCACCCTGACCAGCGGGTCCTCGTCCACGTGGCCCGTGGGCCGCACGGTCCGGTGAGCCTGCCGCTGTCGGGTCTGGGGCTGTCGTCAGCCGCCCAGGCGAGCGCCGCAGTGCCTGACGACCCGACCTCTGGCAGCATCGTGGCAAGCGGAGTCGCCGACGACCTGGCGCTCGCAGCGTCCGGTCCAGGAGCGGCGGTGTGGGTGCTGGAATGACCCTGCGTGAACATCGCGGAGGAGGTTTCGGGCACATGGACGACCGGGCCGCGACCGTCCAGGTGCACCGCCAGCGCCCGTCCGACGTGGGGCTGGTCCACCCCGACTGGTCCCGCGACGCCACGGTGTACGAGGTCAACACCCGCGAGTTCACCCCGCAGGGCACGTTCGCGGCGGCGGTGGCGCACCTGCCTCGTCTGGCCGACCTGGGTGTGTCGATCTTGTGGCTGCAACCGGTGCACACGGTCGGCCGTTCGAAGGGCAGCCCGTACGCGGTGCGCGACTACTACCAGGTCGACCCTGAGCTGGGTACCGTCGAGGACCTGCGGGCGTTCGTCGGCGCGGCCCACGACCTGGGCATGCACGTCATCGTCGACTGGGTGGCCAGCCACACCGCCTGCGACTGCGCGCTCGTCGCCGAGCACCCCGACTGGTACTGCCACGACTGGAAAGGCGACCTGGGCCCGGCCCCGTGGGGCTGGGACGACATCGTCGACCTGGACTACTCGGTCCCTGCTGTGCGCGACTACATGGTCGACGCCATGGTCCACTGGGTCCGGGAGGTCGAGCTCGACGGTTTCCGGTGCGATATCGCCGGGCTGGTCCCCACAGATTTCTGGGAACGCGCCAGGTCGGCCCTCGACGCCGTGCGCCCGGTGTTCCTGCTCGCCGAGTGGGAGTCGCGCGAGCTGCACGACCGTGCTTTCGACGCCACCTGCTGCTGGTCGTGGGCCGAAGCGATGCGCGCTGTCGCCGACGGTGACGCCAACGCCAACGCCCTGCGTTCGTACTACGCCTGGAACACCAAGGCGTACCGCGCCGACGCCATGCGCCTGCTCTTCGTCACCGACCACGACCAGAACTCGTGGGACAGCAGCACTCCTCACCAGTTCGGCGGCGCCCAAGAGGTCGCAGTCGTCTTGTCGATGCTCTCCGAAGGAATCCCCCTGGTCTACGACGGCCCCGAGGACGAACGCCGCCGGGCCTTCTTCGACGCCTTCTTCGACGCCGACCAGCCCGGATGGCACGACCACCCCATGAGCGAGCTCTACCGCCGCCTCATCGCCCTCAAGAAAGCCAACTCCTCCCTGTGGAACGGCACCTGGGGCGCCCCCATGGTCGAAGTCCGCACCTCCAAACCCTCCCGCGTCCTGGCCTTCACCCGCCAGTCGTCCCTCAACGACGACGCCATCCTCATGGTCGCCAACCTTTCCCCCCAACGCCGCTCCGTCAGCCTCACCGACGGCCCCTACACCGGCCCCTGGACCGACTTCACCACCGGCGACCACATCACCCTCACCCCCGGCGCCGCAGTAGACCTCACCAAATGGGGCTACCGCGCCCTCGTCCGCGGCTCCGGCGCCTAACCGTCCTCACGACAACGTTCACTAATCACCAACTCGTTCACTATGGTGAACGGTCTCGTGATTGATGAACGGTGTCGTGGCGGCAGCATCAGGTGTTCACACCTAGCCCGAGTGACTCTCGAGCCCAGGCGCGGTCCTCCTCGTTGATCCCGCCTGCCTCCGCGATCATCTCGTCGATGATGCCACGTGCACCAGCCCAGTCAGGCTCACGCCGGGCAAGCCGAGTGAAGTACGCCGACACCGACGTCACGTCCCCAGTGTCCACGGCTCGCCGAGCCTTGTGCGCAACAGCGTCAGGAACACTGATAGTGATCCGTTTCATGTGTTGACCATACTCGGTGTGGGCACGTCGTTTTTGAGAAGGGTCACAGGACGGTCAGGGTGACGTCCACTGGGTCGCCGACGGTGAGGGTCTCGGCTGTGGCTCGTTTGCGGGCGACGAGCAGAAGGAAGCCGGTCTTGTCGGGGAAGACGGTGGTCCTCCAGGTGGTCTGGCCGATCGTGGCTTCGACCCTGACGCCCTGGAAGCCGACGCGTAGGACGGGAAGGTCGTCGATGAGGTCGGACTCGTCGGCGGGGACGCGTATGACGAGATAGGTCGACCGGCCGTGGGTCAGGGACTCCAGCAGGGCCGTGAAGCGGACACGGGTCACGAGAGCCATCTTCCCAGGGAGCCGAGACTGTGGTGCGCGCACTGGACGACGGCTGGGGCGCGTCCCGGGGAGCGGACCCAGTCTGACCAGGGCAGTGCCGCTCGACAGGTGGGGCAGGCCGAGACCATCCGTAGCAGGCACCGGTGACCGACGCAGGCGAACGCTCGTTGGGCACCTCGGCAGGGCTGGGTAGGATCATGTGATGGCTGCTGACTTGGTGGAACAACCCCGGTCTTCGGCACACAGGACGCCCCGGACGTTCCGGATCCTTCCGACGTGAGTCAGCCCGCGTCGACGTGCACAGGGTGCAGTACCGAGATCCCGTCGGGGATGTGGTTCTGCGGTATATGCGGCACGCCCGTCGGGTCGTGAACGCGCACACAGACGTGGCCAGTTGCCTGACGGTCCCGTCGTCTGCTTTCTTGCCCCACGTCGGTGCGCCGGGGCGAGACTGTCCCCATCCTCGTGGGGCGGTGGGGTTCGCCTCGTCCGGTCGCCTAGGGTCGTGTCATGGCTGCTGACCTGAGTGCGCTCGTGCCGTTGTTCGTGGAGAACTACCATGGCGTCAGGAAATGGCGGTGCGGTTTTCCTTCGTGGCTGGGAGCGGCCTTTATGTTTTCGTCGCACGACGCGGTGCTCGACGTGGTGGAGCTCAAAAAGCTGGGGCGGGATATACGTAAGAAGCCGGGATCTTTCTCTGCAGGGGTCGAAGCGGTGATGGCTGCGTGGGCTTCTGTGTCGTCCGACCCGGGCGAGGGCGTCTATCTGATGAAGATGGCCTGGAAAGCGTTGGTGGCTGCGTGCTTCGCACCTGGTCCGCACCTGTCGATGGCGTCTGTCGTGCTGGCCGAGCATGTGCAACGGGACGATTTCAAACGTGTTTCTCGGAGCGCCCGGCGGTACTACGCGGCGCAACGGTCAGACCACTCGATCATCACAGGGGCAGACGATGCTGTTCCGTCGCTGCTGATGGTGCTGAGCCCGATGGACGTCCCGACCGCCGCGACGCGTACCGAAAGCATGTACCAGACGGTCAGACCGTGGTTCGGCCACAACGACGCGCAGGCCCTCGCGCAGGTCTTGGTCGTCGGTGGTGCGAAGAAGCTCGACCCTGGGCGTGTCATGGCCATGCGTAACGCACTGCGGCGTGCAGGTGCGAAGGTCGTCGACCCCAGCGCCTTGGGCCTGCTGGTGCTGGCGTCCTGCGACCACGAATGGCTGTCAGGCCTGGTCGCGCAGGTGTCGGCCGAGCTGTCCGCGTCGAGGGTCCCGGCACGCAGGTTTGGCAAAGCGACGCGTGACACGTTGGCGACGGTCCTGGTCGCGCTGGCTGTGGCTGACGACCCGCAGGTGGGCCTGGTCCGCGCGGTGCACCTCAACGCCGTGGCTCGTCTCGTCGCCAGGCTGCAGCCTGGCGCGGTTGGGTGAGCCACCCACGTCGGTCACCTGTCACCGAGGGTTGCGTGATGGGGTCGCGTGACTGGGGGGGAGGGGAGCAGGCCGAGGCCATCCGCCGCAGGCACGGTGACCGACGCAGGCGAACGCTCGTTGGGAACCTCGGCAGGGCTGGGTAGGATCATGTGATGGCTGCTGACCTGAGTGCACTCGTTCCGTTGTTCGCGCAGAACATCCATGCTGGCAGACGGCTCGGCGACGCGTGCCGCCGGGGCACTGCTTTCATAGGCTCGTCGCACGACGTGGTGCTCGATGTGGACGCACTCAAAGACCTCGCCAAGAAGGTGCGCAAAGAGTCGGGCGGGTTCGCCAGTGGGATCGACCCGGTGATAGCGGCGCAGGCCGTCCTGTCCACAGACCCGGTCCGGGCTGTCCACCTGATGAAGGTGGCGTGGGACGTGCTGAAGGTCAAGCCGTTCACCACATCGCCTCACCTGTCGATGGCAGCTGTTCTGCTGGCCGAACGCGTCGGTCTGGACGATTTTGGGTTGGTCGCCCAACGTGCCCGAGATTTTTTCATGGCACAACGTGCGGACCACTCTTTCATCACCTCGGCGGACGATTTTGTCCCGTCCCTCTTGATGGCGATGACCCCGATGGAGGTGCCGACCGGGGCGATGGCCACCGAGAGTGTGTACAAGACGGTGAAACCGTGGTTCACCTATAACGGTGCTCAGGCGCTCGCGCAGGTCCTGGTCGTCGGCGGTGCGCACGAGTTCGACCCTGGTCGGCTCGTGGCGTTGCGTAACGCACTTGGTCGTGCGGGGGTGAAGGTTGGCGAGCCGAGCCTCTTGGGCCTGCTGGTCCTGGTGTCGTCCGACCACGAATGGTTGTCCACCACGGTCGCCCGGGTCGCCGACGAGCTGGACGCGGCGAAGGTCCTGCCCGGTAGGTTCTCCAAGACCCCGCGCCACGCCTTGGCGATGGCCCTGGTCGCGCTGGCTGTGGCCGACGACGCGCTCACGCCGCTGGTCCACGCGGTGGTCCTCAACATCGTGGCCCGTCTGGTCGTGGAGGAGCAGGCAGCAGCGTCGTCGGCCGCGATGTGACCGGACGCAGACACCCACGGCGCGTGGGACGCACGTAGTACGTTGTCACCGAGCGCCGGAAGGAAGTGCGTGATGGCCGAGTCGGTGGGGGTTGGTTACGGGGAGGCTGACCGGGAGCGGTTGGTGCCTGAGGCGGCCAAGTCGCAGCAGCGCACGGCGTTCGAACGGGACCGGGCGCGGTTGGTGCACTGTTCGGCGCTGCGGCGGCTGGGGGCCAAGACGCAGGTGCTGGGGCCGTCTTCGGACGACTTCGTGCGCACCCGGTTGACGCACACCCTGGAGGTCGCGCAGGTCGGACGGGAGATCGGCAAGGTGCTGGGCTGCGACCCCGACGTCGTGGACACCGCGTGCCTGGCCCACGACCTGGGGCACCCGCCGTTCGGGCACAACGGGGAGCGGGCGCTGGCCGAGATGGCTCGCGGGATCGGCGGGTTCGAGGGGAACGCGCAGACCCTGCGGTTGCTGGTCCGGCTGGAGTCGAAGGTGACACAGCCTGACGGGACGTCGGTGGGGCTGAACCTGACCCGGGCGTGCCTGGACGCGTCGGTCAAGTACCCGTGGGGGTTCGGGGAGGGACCTGTCAGTGCTGTCTCGGGGCGTCCGACGCACAAGTTCGGTGTGTACGGCGACGACCGGCCTGTGTTCGACTGGGTGCGCGACGGCGCCCCAGAAGGTCGCAAATGCTTGGAAGCGCAGGTCATGGACCTGGCCGACGATATCTCCTACTCGGTGCACGACGTGGAAGACGCGGTCGTCGGCGGACGGGTGGACCCGCAGGTGCTCACCATCGCCGACCAGCGCGAGTTCATCGCCAACGCCGTGGCGACCTGGTACGGCGCTCCCCACAGTGCCGAAGACCTCTACGCCGCCATGGACCGCCTGGTCGCCGCCCGGCTGTGGCCCGACGGTTTCGACGGGTCCCGCCGCGCCCTGGCCATGCTCAAAGACGCGACGAGCCAGCTCATCGGCCGTTTCGCCAAGGCTGCGCAGAAGGCCACCCAGGCCCGGTACGGCCCTGGTCCACACTCACGTTACGGCGCTGACCTGGTCGTTCCCGACGGCACCGCTGCCGAGATCATGGTGCTCAAAGGTATCGCCGTGGCCTATGTCATGGCCCCGCGCGAGCTGGAGCCGTTGTACGACGCGCAGCGCGCCATGCTCACCGAGCTGGTCGAGGTCTTGTCCGACCGTGCCCCCATCGCCCTGGAGATCCCCTTCGCCGCCGACTGGCGGGCTGCGTGCGACGACGCTGCCCGGCTGCGTGTCGTCATCGACCAGGTTGCCGCGTTGACCGACGTGTCAGCAGGTGTGTGGCACAGCCGGCTGGTGGGGACGTCGGGTGGTGCGGGCCGCCTCACGTGACGGTTGCGCCCACTGTCCTGGTCACACCTGGTGCGAAAGTGATACCTCTCCAGGGACTGCCGTCGGAGCACGTCAGCCCTGCAACGTGACCAGGGCGGTGACCGCGGCGACGACGAGGACCAGCGCGACCACGACCACCACACGCAGACCCACTGAGCGCCGGGGTGTGGTCGGGGCCACCTGGCCGACGGCATGCGGTGGGGTGTGGCTCGATTGCCTCGCAGGTGCCGGCGTGCCGGTGACTGGCGAGGGAGGGGTGCTGCTGACCGGTGGTGGTGTGGTGGTAACCGGTGTCGGTGTGGTGGTGACTGGCGGAGGCGGCGGGGCGGCCGGTGGTTGCGCCCCGGTCAGCGGGGGTCCGCCTGGTTGGGGGCTGGGTGTGGTGAGCACCGCGGACTGTTCGGGGTACCCCAGTCCTGGTGGACGTCTGGTCGGGTCGCGGCGCACAGCCTCCAGGTCGGCGCGGAAGGTCCCGGCGTCTTGGTACCGGTTGTCGCGGTCCTTGGCCAAGGCTTTGGCCAGCACCTCGTCCAGCACCGGTGGCAGGTGGGGGTTGACCGTGGTCGGCGGTGGCGAGGGGTCGTTGATGTGGGCGTACGCCGTGGCGACAGTGGTCCTGCCGACGAACGGGGGGCGCCCTGTGAGCATCTCGAACAGCAGGCACCCGGCTGAGTACAGGTCCGAGCGGGTGTCGGCCTTGTGGCCCATGACTTGTTCGGGGGACAGGTAAGCGGGGGTACCCAGCACACCTTTGGTGGTGGTCGTGCCGGTGTCTGCCGCAGGACGGGCGATGGCGAAGTCCATGACCTTGACGGTCCCGGCGGTGGTGAGCATGACGTTGCCGGGTTTGACGTCGCGGTGCACTATGCCGGCCTGGTGGGAGAACTCCAGGGCTGTCAGGAGGTCGGCGGCGATACCCAGCGCCTGGTCGACCGGCAGGGGCTGCCCGTCGGGTATGAGCTGGGTGAGCGGATGCCCTGAGACCAGCTCCATAACCATGAACGGGACAGTGACCGCTGCGCCGTCTTTCCCGGGGACCTGAGCAGTGTCGATGTCGTAGACCCGCACGATGGACGGGTGGTTGAGCCGGCCTGCCATCGAGGCGCCACGGCTGAAACGTAGGACGAAATCAGGGTCCTCGGCCAGGGGGGTGTGCGGGACCTTGATGGCGACCTGCCGACCGAGCAGCTGGTCGCGTCCGCGGTAGACCAGCGCGACCGCGCCGTTGCCGATGACCTCACCCAGCTCGTACCGCCCGGCCAGGACGGTGACCGCAGGTTCGAGCGTGGCAGGCCCGCTACCACCAGGTAGGGCAGGGACGGCCTCGGCGGGAGGGGGTGGTGAGGTCCCGGGTGAAGCAGGGACGGCCCCGGCGGGAGTGGCCCCAGTGGCCCCTGGTGACGGGAGTGGGGCAGGTGGTGCGGCGCTAGGAACGGGTCCAGGGACATGCCTGGCGGGAGGGGGCGGTCCGGGTTGGGCGGCTGGCCGAGGTGGGCCCGGCGCGGTGGCAGGGTGGGTCAGCAGGTGCGGGGGGGTGCGCAGGGCGCCGGTGGCCACAGCGAGCTTGGGGTCGCCCAAGGGGCGGGCCATGATGCCGGTGATCTGGTGCAACGCCCGGGCCAAGGCAGGGGTGTGCGCCGTTCCCCCGGTCAGCAGCAGGCCCCGCAACGTCGTGGTCTGCGAATCGTGCAGGGCACGGGTCAGCAGGGTGGCGGTGCGGGCCATGTGGTCGGCGATGAGGTCTTCGTACTCGTCGCGGGTGATGGTCACGACCGTTTGCATACCCCCTGCAGCCACGGCGACCGGCGCGGTGGAGTACTCCGACAGGTCCTGTTTGGCTGCGGAGACCGTGTCCAGCAACGTCAGCACGTCCCCGAGGTTCTCTGGAGCGTCCAGCGCGTCGACCAGGTGCCCGCGCCCGGAGAGGGTCAGCTGGTCAGTGACCCACCCGAACACCAGGTCGTCCAGGTCGTTACCGCCCAGGCGGTCGTCGCCGGCCTGGGCGACCACGACCAGGCCCCCGGTGGGTGTGGTCTCCACCACCGCCACGTCGCACGTGCCCCCGCCGATGTCGACGACAGCCACACGTGAGCCAGGCCCCATGTCGCTGGTGGTGGTGTGGGCGTGGAACGCCGCCACCGGCTCGGGCAGCAAGAACACCTGGTTGGGGTCGAACCCTGCCAGTACCGCGGCCTGGCACAACGCGTCCAGCCGGGCCCGTGGCCACCCGACCGGATGGGTCAAGACCACCTGGACCGGTTCGGTACCTCCCGCGGCGCTGATGGCCCGTCTGCGCACCGCAGCCAGCACGTGCGAGACCATCTGAGCAGGTGAGACCAGGTCGTCTCCGAACAGCGCTGGTTCTTGCCCCAGCCGGGACTTGGGCGAACCCACGAAAGTCCCTGGGGCGGTGCGCCGGGCGTTGAGCGCCGCCTGCCCCACCCGCCACTGCTTCTCCTGGGCGGCATCCGGGCCGGCACCTGCGCTGGTGGTCAGGACCACTGCTGAGGGCATGGTGTCCGTCGCCGACCCCAGCTTGACCTTCTCCACCCGGCCGTCGGCGAACCGTGCTGCCGCCCCCGTGTTCGACGTGCCGAAGTCGACCGCGAGGACCCACCCACCTGGTCCTGCAGGATCGACTCCCACGATCGTTCCTCTCGTTCCACCGACTGTCCAAATCCTACCGGGGGGCGACCGGAGCGGAGCCACTTAAGCCCACCAGAGCGCACAGGGGGTTGGCACGCACGCCCTAGACTCGGGGGCGTGGCGGGACGGATCGTGCGCGAGGACGTGGAGACGGTCCGCGAGCGTGTGCGGATCGACGAGGTCATCGGGGCGCACGTGACGTTGCGCCCTGCCGGGGTGGGGACGCTCAAGGGGTTGTGCCCGTTCCACGACGAGAAGACCCCGTCGTTCAACGTGCGGCCCCAGGTGGGGCGCTACCACTGTTTCGGGTGCGGCGAAGGTGGCGACGTCATCACGTTCGTGCAGCGTATGGACGGTCTGGGGTTCACCGAAGCGGTCGACCACCTGGCTGGGCGCGTCGGGGTGACCGTGCGCTACGAGGACGGGTCGGCGCCACGGCCGGGGGAGGAGCCGGGGCGTCGTCGTCGGTTGCTCGACGCGCACAAAGTGGCCGAAGAGTATTTCCGGGACCAGCTGGCGAGCCCAGAGGCGCGGATCGGGCGGGCTTTCCTCGCCGAGCGGGGTTTCGACCGTGCTGCTGCCGAGCAGTTCGGGGTCGGGTTCGCCCCGCCGGGGTGGGACGCGTTGTTGCACCACCTGCGCGGACGGGCTTTCACCGAGGCCGAGCTGACTGCGTCAGGTCTGGTCAGCCAGGGCCGCAAAGGACTGATCGACCGGTTCCGCGGACGCCTGGTCTGGCCTATCCGGGAGGTCACGGGCGACACCGTCGGGTTCGGTGCGCGCCGTCTGCACGACGACGACACCGGCCCCAAGTACCTCAACACCCCCGAGACCCCCCTGTACCGCAAGTCTCATGTGCTGTACGGGATCGACCTGGCCAAACGCGAGATCGCCCGGACCCGCCAGGCTGTGGTCGTCGAGGGGTACACCGACGTCATGGCTATGCACCTGTCCGGGGTGGGCACAGCGGTGGCGACGTGCGGCACAGCGTTCGGCCCTGACCACGCCCGGATCGTGCGGCGTCTGCTCGGCGGGGCTGGGGGAGCCGGGGGAGTCCAGCTCGCCTCAGGTGACTCGGTCGGCGGTGAGGTGGTTTTCACCTTCGACGGTGACGCGGCGGGGCGGGCCGCAGCGCTCAAAGCGTTCGGTGAGGACCAGACGTTCGCCGCCCAGACCTTCGTCGCCATCGAACCCGGCGGTCTCGACCCGTGCGAGCTGCGCCAGCAACGTGGGTCCGACGCTGTACGTGCCCTGGTGTCCGGCCGCACCCCCATGTTCGAGTTCGTCGTGCGGTCCACCCTCGCCGCCCACAACCTCGACACCGCCGAAGGCCGGGTCGCCGCGCTGCGGGCTGCCGCGCCTGTGGTGGCCGGTATCCGCGACACCGCCCTGCGGCCCGAGTACACCCGCCAGCTCGCCGGGTGGTTGGGCCTGCCTGAGGCCCGGGTCCGCGACGCGGTCGGGTCGGGCCGAGGTCGTGCCCCCAGCGCCCCTGCCCGGCGCCCGGACCGTTCCGACCCTGTCGTCCGGGTGGAGCACAACGCCCTGGCAGCAGTCCTCCAGCACCCCGGGCTCGTCCCCGGGTCGTTCGACACCCTCGGCCCCGACGCGTTCACCGTCCCCGGTTACCGTGCCGTCCACGACGCCGTCCGGGTCGCCGGAGGCGTCGCCGCTGGTCGTACCACCGACACCGCCCGCTGGGTCGGCACAGTCAGCGACGGGGCCGCCGAGTCGGTCCGTCCGACCATCACCGAGCTGTCTGTCGTCGCCCTCCCCGCCAACAGCGACGAGGCGCTCGCCGCTCTCGTCCGCGCGACCGTCGACGGCCTCGTCGACCAGGGCCTGGCCCGCACCATCGCCGACCTGCACGGCCAGCTGCAGCGCACCGAAGCCTCCGACCCCCGTTCCCGCGAGATCCTCGCCGAGCTCACCGCTCTGGAAACCCGCCGCCGGACCCTCCGCGAACAAGACTGACTGCTCCCCCCACAGCTCGTCAGCCGGATCGTGTCCTGTTATTCAGGGGGCGAGACAGTGGGCAGGTCGTGCAGAACCTGTGCAACCGAGGCCCAGGGGCCAGTCTCACGCGCGGATCGCACGTAGTCTCAAACGTATGAAGCGACGGTTGCGGTTGCTGGGGCGGGTCAGACGGCGGTGGTGGTTCCTGGCGGCGGGAGCCGTGGCGCTGCTCGTCGTGGCCGGACCTATGGTGTGGGTACGGGTCAGCGGGCAGAGGGGGATCGTGGCGCTCGACGACGTGGACCCGGCGCCGGTCGCGATCGTGTTCGGCGCAGGAGTCCACCCTGACGGCACCCCGACCAGCTACCTGGTCTCGCGGCTGCAGGCCGCGCTGCGGCTGTACGAGGCGGGGAAGGTCTCAGTCATCCTGGTCTCCGGCGACAACGGTCGGACCACCTACGACGAGCCGACCGCCATGGCCGACTGGCTGGTCGACCACGGCGTCCCGCGTGACCGTGTGGTCGCCGACTACGCCGGTTTCTCCTCCCACGACACGTGCGTCCGCGCAGTCGACGTCTTCGGCGTCACCGACGCAGTGCTCGTCACCCAAGATTTCCACCTCCCGCGCGCCATGTACCTGTGCCGGGGCGCGGGCCTACACGTGCAGGGTGTTGCCGTCCCAGCAGGGCATGACCCTTGGTACGCGGTGGCCCCCAACTGGGTACGCGAAGCCCCCGCATCCTGGAAAGCCTGGTGGGACCGCACGACAAACCAGTCCCCGACGTACCCCGGCCCTCAAGAGACCTCCATCACCGAGATCCTGGACGAAGTCGCCCACGAATGAGCGAGCAGTCAGGCTGACACGCCGGGCGTGTCGACGTGTCGTCGTGACCAGGCAAGACATCGGAACCGTCCCCACTGTCTTGCCCACTAGAAGTCGTCGGCCAGCACCGCGACCGTGTCAGCCCATATCGTACGCCGATATCGATCCAGCTCGGACTCTGCGATCCGCCAGCGGTTGCCCTTCCTCGTGGCGGTGATCGTGCCGTCGTCGATGCGGCGTTGGATGGTCATACGGGACACGTCGGCGATGTCCGCCGCCTCCTGGGGGGAGTACAGCTGCTCGTCCACGCTGACGGTCACAGTCCTGCCAGCTTCGGCGGCGCGCTGCACAAGCTCGTACACCGCCCGGCCCCAGTCCGACTCCCACGACGGGTTCAACGCGACTGATGCGGCCGGGACGATCACCTGCTGCACCGTGCGGCTCTTCACGCACCTGAGCCTACCAGTGCTGGGCAGTTAGAGATAGATATTGCCCACAACTGCCCACTGCTGGTGCTGCCGCGCTGTCGCGGTTGCGAGCGCTGTCGCCCGGTGCCCGGCATCAACCCTCGTGGAGGTCGGCCTGCAACGGGTGTCGGTGCTCGACGGCTTGGACGGCTGCGACACGCCGGGCGTGTCGTGATGTCGTCGAACATCTGTTTGGGTACAGTGATGGCGAGCGGTCGCCCCGCGAACCGTCCACAGCCCACGGGTGCGCAGGTGCTGTACCCGGATGTGGACGCAGGTGTGGGGTTTGTGTCAGTGGTCGGGCATACGGTCGCTCGTGTGTGAATGACCAGCCCCAGAACCCGCGGTGCGCAGCACCGCCCAAACCGAACGAGGTAGGAAGACATGTCCCCTGCATCTACTCACCTGCGCAGCGTCCCCAAGGACCGTGACAAGGCCCTGGAGACGGCGCTGAGCCAGATCGACCGCCAGTTCGGCAAAGGGTCGGTCATGCGCCTGGGCGACGAGACCCGCGCGCCTATCGAGGTGATCCCCACCGGGTCGATCGCCCTCGACGTCGCCTTGGGTATCGGTGGCCTGCCGCGCGGTCGGATCGTGGAGATCTACGGGCCTGAGGCCTCCGGCAAGACGACGGTCGCCCTGCACGCCGTGGCCAACGCCCAGCGCAACGGCGGGATCGCAGCGTTCATCGACGCCGAGCACGCCCTGGACCCTGAGTACGCCAAGAACCTCGGGGTGGACACTGACGCGCTGCTGGTCTCTCAGCCGGACACCGGTGAGCAGGCGCTGGAGATCATGGACATGCTCATCCGGTCCGGGGCGATCGACGTCATCGTCATCGACTCGGTGGCCGCGCTGGTGCCCAAGGCCGAGATCGAAGGGGAGATGGGCGACAGCCACGTCGGGCTCCAGGCCCGGCTCATGTCCCAGGCGCTGCGCAAGATCACCGGTGCGCTCAACCAGTCGGGCACCACGGCGATCTTCATCAACCAGCTGCGCGAGAAGGTGGGTGTGTTCTTCGGCAGCCCCGAGACGACCACCGGCGGCAAGGCGCTGAAGTTCTACTCGTCGGTACGGCTGGACATCCGGCGGATCGAGACCCTCAAAGAGGGCACCGACGCTGTCGGGAACCGTACCCGGATCAAAGTCGTGAAGAACAAGATGGCCCCGCCGTTCAAACAGGCCGAGTTCGACATCCTCTACGGCGAGGGGATCTCCCGCGAGGGCAGCCTCATCGACCTGGGGGTGGAGCACGGTCTCGTCCGCAAGTCTGGGGCCTGGTACACCTACGAAGGCGACCAGCTGGGCCAGGGCAAAGAGAACGCCCGCAAGTTCCTGCGCGACAACCCCGAGCTGGCCGACGAGCTCGACGTCAAGATCAAAGAGCTGTTGGGCGTCGGCACACAGCCGACCGAAGCAGCGGCAGAGACCGCGGTCGAGGGCGACCTAGCCCTCTCCGTGGATTTCTGAGGTGAGCGCTCGTCCGACGAGCGCCCGGCAGACCAGCACACACGGTGCCGTCCGTGGTGGGCCTGACCCCACCACGGACGCCCCGTCGCGTCCTGCGCCTGACCCTGCGCTCGGCCCTGAGCCTGACCCAGAACATGTGGCCCGCACCATCGCGTTGCGCCTGCTCACCGCTGCTCCACGCAGCCGGTCCGAGCTGGCGCAGGCCATGGCCCGCAAAGGCGTGCCCGACGACGTCGCCGAGACCGTCCTGGACCGTTTCGTCGAGGTCGGCCTGCTCGACGACACCGCGTACGCCGAGGCGCTCGTACGCACCCGCCACACCGAACGCGGCCAGACCGGCCAGGCGTTACGTGCCGAGCTGCGCCGTCGCGGCCTCGACGACGACACCGCCGCCAAAGCGTTGTCCCAGGTCACCCCCGATGACGAAGAAGCCACGGCACGCCGTCTCGTCGCCCGAAAGCTCGCCGCCACCGCCACCCTGGACACCCCAGTCCGTGTACGCCGCACCCTGGCCTTCCTGGGCCGCAAAGGCTACCCAGCCGCTCTGGCCCACCGTCTGGTCCGCGAACACCTAGCCACAGAGGGGGTGGACACCCTCCCCGACCCCGACTGACCGGCCCGTACGGTTTCTCGTCCCTCGGTTATGCCTGTTTCTTGTAGTTGATCAGAAACTGGCATATCCTATGGTCATGTGGACGGATGTGCTGGGGCGTGCGGGTATCACGGTGGAGACCGTGGACGCCCACCATGTGCGTCTGGCTGATGGAGCAACCAGCGCAGTGTTCCGGTTGCGGCGTGCGGGTTCAGTCGTGCCGTCCCGAGTCCCGGCTGCGCCGCACGGGCCTGGGTTGTTCGCTGTGCCCCGTGCCAGCATCAAAGCCGTCGACACTCTCGTTGCGGCCGGGTGGAACGTGGTCACCGACACCGGACGGGTCGCCGTGCGTCTCGACAAGCGCTGGATCACCCCTGGACCGCAGCCAGTCGTCGTTTCCCAGCGTGCGACCCAGCGTGGCCCGACTCCGTGGGCGTTGTTCACCGTGCTCCGTCGTCTGCTTGCTGCCCCTTGTGCCACCCAGGCTGACCTGGCGCGGCGCAGCGGGGTGTCACAGCCCAAGGTCAGCCGGGTGCTCACTCGGTTGCGCGCCGACGGCTTGGTCGTCCGCGACGCGCAGACCTGGACGATCGCCGACTGGGACGCTGCAGCCGACTGGTGGTTGGCTCGTTACCCCGGTCCAGGTGGTGTCACCAGTTACTGGACAAGCACCGACCCACCCACCGTCGAGGCTGCCAAGGCGATGGCAGCACTGACCGCGACCGGCCCGTCCAACGCGGTGCTGTCTGGGGACGTCGCCGCCGACGTCTTGGCCCCGTGGCGCCGCCCGTCATCCTCGGTCGTGTACGCCCGCGCTGGCAAGCCCCTGCCTGGCATGGTCCCCGTGAGCACCCCAGACGAAGCCACCCTGACCGTCTGCGCACCAGCCGACCCTGGCCTCTGGCTTCCTTCCCCGTGGCAGGTCAGCACCCACCAGCTCGCCGACCCTCTCCAGGTCCTGCACGACCTCGCTCCCGGCACCGACCAGACCGACGCAGCCGTACGTCTGCGCCACGCCCTGCGCACCACACACCTCCACCGCTGGCAGGAGGCGACCCGGCGGTTGTGACGGGGAAACCTCTGCGTCTCTAAGGTGTGTTCATGCGTGGTGAGACTCGGGTGGTCGGGTCGGCGGCCGACCCTGAGCTGCAGGACTACGTCGGCCTGACCGACGTCGCTTTGCGCACCCGTACTGAGATCCCCGCTGGCTTGTACATGGCGGAGAGCTCGACAGTGCTCGGCCGCGCTCTGTCCGCTGGGCACCGTCCCCGGTCGGTCTTGTGCGCCCCCCGCTGGCTCGACGACGTCCTGACCATGCTCGCCGCCAATGACACCGATGGCACTGTCCCGGTGTACGTCGCCGACGAACCGATGCTCGAGTCCATCACCGGCTTTCACGTGCACCGTGGAGCCCTGGCTGCCATGCACCGCCCGGCTCTTGCCCCCGTCGCCGACATCGTCGCAGGTGCTCGCCGCGTCGTCGTCCTCGAAGACCTTGTCGACCACACGAACGTCGGTGCCGCCTTCCGTGCCTGCGCGGCGCTTGGCGTCGACGCAGTCCTCGTCACCCCGTCGTGCGCCGACCCTCTCTACCGACGCTCGGTCCGTGTTTCCATGGGCACCGTCTTCCAGGTCCCCTGGACCCGCCTGCCCCACTGGCCCCAGGCCCCTGCCACCGAACCCCCCGGAGGCGTCGACCACCTGCGGTCCCTCGGCCTCACTGTCGCCGCCCTGGCCCTCGACGACGACGCCATCTCGCTCGACGACCTCGCCGCTGCCACCCCCGACCGCCTGGCCCTCGTCGTCGGAACCGAAGGCGACGGCCTG
>Ga0123354_10000941_pt1 | contig 32809 bp, 32 predicted proteins | sample TergutLab28metaG_2_FD_97872 | JGI IMG/M metagenome (GOLD analysis project Ga0123354, IMG submission 97872) | Labiotermes labralis P4 segment gut microbial communities from Petit-Saut dam, French Guiana - Lab288 P4 | ecosystem: Host-associated > Arthropoda: Insects > Digestive system > Gut ... | reverse complement strand
CCCCCCCCCCCCCCTCCCAAAACACGGCCAATTGCCATGCGCGGACGGTGACGGAAAGGGCAAGCGGGCCAGCGGTAATATCAACTGCAAAAGCCATGGTGCGGGTACTCCGTGAAGGAAAGGGCGGCACGCTACCCGGATTTGATAGGGTTTACAACTCTTGACATTTCTCTAATTTCCCGCCCTGTCACATACGCGCCGGTCTTGCGGATGCTCGCTACGCAGTAGCTTCGGGCGAAGCCGGCAGAACCTCCTTCGTAACCCAATCCTGAAACTTGACCACTTCGGGGCGGGTACGCTCGGCACGGAGGATGATCTTGTAGAGGCCGCTTTCGGAGATGACAGTAAGGCCGTGTGCCCTGCTGGCGATGCTTTGAAGGCAAATAATCTTTGCTTCTTCGTAGGGCAGTGTGCGTCGCTCGGAGGCGTCCAGCGTCCGGGTAGCGGTTGAAGTGTTTATGGTTCCGTCGTGGCGGGCATACACACCAATCGCCCGGCAGACATCCGCAGCGACGAACCACGGATTCCCTTCAAGAGTCACTACGCGGATGCTGGAGGTGTTGAAGCTTCTTGCGGGGTTGGCTGCTTTGTTCCCCGCAAATCGAGATACTGATAAAGCGTTTCCCGGCTGATGCCGTATTCCTTCGCCAATGCTGTACGGCCTTTCCCATTGCGGGCCGCATCATCGGCTTTCAGTGCCGCCACACGTTCAGGCGATAGCGCCGCCTTGCGCCCCCGATAGACGCCCTTGGCCTTGGCGATTGCTATACCCTCCCGCTGACGCTCCCGTATCAAGCTCCGCTCAAACTCCGCCACAGCCCCGAGCATGGTGAGTAGCAGGTTCGCCATCGGGGAATCATCGCCGATAAAGGTAAGCGCCTCTTTGGTGAAACTCACTGCCACGCCGCGCCCTGTAAGCTCCCGGACGATGCGCCGCAAATCCTCCACGTTGCGGGCCAGCCTGTCCATGCTGTGACATAGCAACGTATCGCCCTCCCGGACATACTCAAGAGCCGCTTGAAGCTGTGGGCGGGCCGTATCCTTCCCGCTGGCTTTGTCGGTAAAGACCCTGTCCAATGCCACGCCCTCAAGTTGCCGCGCAGTGTCTTGATCCAGTGCGCTGACGCGGATGTAACCAACCCGCTGGGCCTTGTGTGCTTGCTTTGACATGCTGCGCTCCGCTGAAAGTGTCAGGCTGTAGTCTAAGACCTTCTCTGGGTTCTGTCAATCAAAGGCAAAACCAACCCTAACCGGACGTGATCCGGTACCGTGCCTGACATCAGGTTAGGGTATGCCCTAGATTGACGCCGCAATCGTAATCAAGCCTGCCGCGCCCGATACCGCCGAACGGCTGGCGACGCTGCCACGCCCCCCACCCCACCGGGGGAACATCCACCGCCGCGCTTCTTTGATGGACGCCTGACATTTTTCCGTGGTATTTTTGCGGTTCCTTTTTAATCCCGCCACGCGGAAACCCTGAATTCACGGCCATCTTGGGGCGCGGTTTGATTCCCTTACTGCCACCTGGGGGCGCCACGCACCAATCATGACTCGACGCTCTACCGCTCCCCGTCACGCCGTGGATATCAGCGAGGCGGATGGCGTTCGTTATTTGCACTTCGGCTCCGAGTGGGTGCAGGGCGCCATGCGCATCGCCCGTCCGTGGGCGCTGGAATTGGACTACACGCGCGACATGATGGCTGGCCTGCTGCTGCGCGACGCCGCCGACTGGCCGCGGCGGGCGCTGCTGGTCGGGCTGGGCGCCGGCTCGCTGGCCAAGTTTCTCTACCGCCACCGGCCGCAGTGCCGGATCACCGTCGTCGAGATCAATCCGCGCATCGAACTCATTGCCCGCCAGGCTTTCAAGTTGCCCGACGACCCGCGCCGCCTGATCGTTCATATCGGCTGCGGCGCCGATTTCATGCTCGGCGACGACAGTTGCTTCGATTACATCCTGGTCGACGGTTTCGATGCCGCCGCGCGTTCCGGCCCGCTTGACACCTTGCCCTTTTATCAAGCCTGCCGCGCCCGCCTCGCCGCCGACGGGCTGCTGTGCGTCAATCTGTTTGGCGACAGCCGCGGCTTTGCCGCCAGCGTCCGCCGCATCGACGAGGCTTTTGCCGGCGCCAGCGCTGTTTTTCCATCCTGCGCTTGCGGCAACCGCATCGTTTTCGCCAGCAGCGATGTGCCGGTCGACCTGCCGCTGAGCACGCTGCGGGCGCGGGCGGCGGAACTGAAAAAGGCAACCGGCCTCGACCTCGGACCGACTATCGGCCGCCTGCAACTGCGCCATCCGCTGCCGGAGGGCCGCCTGCGCATCGGCCAGAGGCCATCTTGAATTAGCGGTTGCCGGCGTCTATAACTAAGGAACTCCCCCACCGATAACAGCAATAAAGGCGGATAGAAAAAGAACACAGGATTGCCTGCTCGTATTTTTCATCCGTCTGACTCAAGAGGAACGCCATGCTTTCTCTGCAAGATGTTATCGACTATTGCGATGCCGACAACGGCGAAATCGAGGCCATCGCCGAACACGAACATGTTCCCATGGCCGTGGCCGCGGAGATTGGCAGCATGTTGCTCTGTTCTCCCGAAGGCGTGTGCCGCCTGCGTGCGATCATCATTGAAAACATGCAGAATGCCGTGGCATGGGGGCGTTATCAGCACGCCAAGGATCTGGCGAAGGTCTACCGGCATTTGCAGCGCAGCTATCCGTTGCCTGGTGAGTCCTGCCCCGATTCCCGCCAGATGACCTCCCATTGAACGGGCGGCGCGCGTAATCCCCGTTATTCAGGCGAGGGTGACTTCAATTTTCACCGTGAGTTTGCCCCAGCGGTTCATTCCGTTTCCAGATGCGAAGGCGCAGCGCAGACAGTGCTGTCGCACGGCAAGCGAAGCCGACAAAGTAATCGGGTGATCTGGAAATGGAATCAGGAGAGCTTGGGCTGGCCGAAGCCGTGCTCGACGGCGTACAGGGCGACCTGGACGCGGCTGCTCATGTTCAGCTTCTTGAAAATGTTCTGTACGTGGATTTTGACCGTGCTTTCGGCCAGATCGAGGCGGCGGGCGATTTCCTTGTTGCTTTCGCCGTGCGCCAACGAGGCCATGATGTCGCGCTCGCGCGGCGAGAAGCGGTCGCGCTCGGCCGGCAGGTCGCCCTTGTGCGGCGTGCGCACGCCCTCGATCAACTTGGCCGTCATTTGCTGCGACACCACCGATTCGCCCCGGGCGGCGCGGCGGATGGCATCGACCAGCGTGTCGGTTTCGATATTTTTCAGCAAATAGCCGCAGGCGCCGGTACGCAGCGCGTCCATCAGATCCTGCGCGTCTTCGGAGACGGTCAGCATCAGCACCCGCGCTTCGGGGATTTCCTCGACGATCACCTTGACCGCCTCCAGCCCGGAGACGCCCGACATGTGCAGGTCGAGGAGGACGACATCGGGACGCAGCGAACGGGTGCGCTTGATGCCTTCCAGGCCGTCGCCCGCTTCGCCGACCACCTCGAAATCCTCGTGGCGCTGCAACAGGGAGCGGATGCCGCTGCGGAACAGCGTGTGGTCGTCGACCAGCAGGACGCGTATTTTTTGATTCATTTTTCAGACCCCTTCCCTGGTTTCCCGCGGCAGACTGAGCAGTAGCCGGCTGCCCGCGCCGATATTCGAGACGACGCGCAATTCGCCGCCGACACGGTGCGCCCGTTCGCGCATGATTTTCAGCCCGACGTGACGCTCGGAACGGACATTCGGCTCGTTTTCGGTATCGAAGCCGATGCCGTCGTCGCAGACTTCGATCTCGGTGCGCGTTGGCGCGCGGCGCACGGTCAGATACACATTCTTGGCCCGGGCGTGCTTGCGGATGTTGGATAGCGATTCCTGCACGATGTGCATGATCTGGATTTCGTTGGCCGGGGCCAGCGGCGCCCCGACGCCGATCCGCTCGAAACGGGTGGCGATGCCCGTCTGGCCCTCGAATTTTTCCAGCGCCGAGGTCAGTGCCGAATCGAGATCGGATTGCAGCACCCGGGCGCGGAAATGCACCAGCAGTTCGCGCACGTCGTCGTAGCTTTCCTGCACGCCCTCGCGCAATTGCTCGGCGGTGTGCAGCGCCTCGCTATGTTTCCCCTTGTGCAGGGAATCCTGGAGCAATTGAACCTGGATGTTGAGGAAGGCCAGACCCTGGGCGATCGAATCGTGCAATTCCTGGGCCAGCAAATTGCGTTCCTCGGAAACCGCCAGTTCCATCTCGCTTGAGCGCAGGCGCTGGTTCTCGATGGCCACGCCCAGATGCTGGCCCAGGGTTTCCAGCAGGTTGCGCTCCTGCGACGAAACTGGCCGCGTCTGACGGAAGTAGAGATTGAAGACGCCGAGCCGCTGCTTGCCATGCACGATGCTGAAGGCGGTCGAGGTGGCGAAGCCTTCGCGGATGCAGTTGCCGTGTTTCATGCCCGGCGGCGGATTGATGGTATTGAAGACCGCCTGCTGGCCGCTTTGGATGACCTCGCCACAGAGACATTCGCCGCAGTTGAGTTCCCGCTCGCGGTTGATGAATTGCTCGGACAGACCATCGTGTGAGGTCAGGTAGAGCTTTTGCGAATCCGGCGCATACAGGCGCACGGCGCCGGCATCGGCGCCAAGGGCCGATTTGATGTGATCGAGGAAATTCTGGCAGAGGGTATCCAACGGCACCGGCTCATTGAGCAGCGAGGTGGCGGCATAAAGAATGGCCAATTCGCGGTTGCGCTGCTCCAGGCTGCGCGTTTCATCGACCACCCGTTGTTCCAGCGTTGCATACACGGTTTGCAGGTGGTCGGCCATCTGGTTGAAGCCGCGGGCCAGGCCGCCCAGTTCATCGTCGCTGGTGACCGGCAGGCGCACCGCCAGATCGTTGTCGGTCATCCGCCCCATGCCGGCATTGAGTTCGCCGACCGGCCGAACCAGTGCGCGGAGCAGGATGCGGATTACCAGGACCGCGCCGATCAGCACGAAGAGCGTGAACAGACCGAGAATGGCGCGCAGCAGCGCGGTATCCTGGGCATAGTCGCGCTCCATGAGCAGTATCAGATTATTGATGTGCGTGACGAGCGCTTCCATCTGCCGCTCGAAGCGCGCCAGAATGATCGGCCGCTCGCTCGGCGCGGCAAGCAGAAAGGCTTGTGCCTGCGGGTGCAATTCGTGCTGCCAGATTTGCTCGACCTTGCTGAGTTGTTGCTGCGCTTCCTGGGATCCCGGCGTGGCCAGGGGGCGCCGTGGATTGCCGGCGGCGAGTTCTTGCAGCACGCGATCAAAGGCGCCGATTTCTTCTGCCAGGCGTTCGTTCAGGGCGGCATCCGGCATGGTCAGGGCGCGCGTCATTAACAAGTCGATCTGATAGGTGCGCATGCGCTGGCTGCCCGCGTCGTTGATTGCTGCCTCGGCGCCCTCCAGACGCCAGGAAATTGCCAGCGTCAAGCCGATGGCGCCGACCAGCGCCAGCAGGAAGGCGATCAGCGTGCCAACGATCTTGTGCGAGAGTTTGCCCGAATTGACGCGCATCAAAAAAACTCCACGATAGAAGGGCCAAACATAGCTGCGCCGCAGCAAAAAAACATGACCTGTATCAAGAGTTCCTGTGACGCTGGTTTCAGGCCAATGATCGCCCGCAAGGCGCTCTGCGCCTCGATTCGCCGCTGCCGGAGCGCGTCAGAGCGCACGGCCCAACGAATCCACAGCCGCCAGGGCGCTTGCGGCCATCGCCCGGATCACCGCCGCGCTTTCGCCGACCACTGGCGCCAGCGCGAATTCGACAGCGGGATGGGTGGCCCGCAATTGTTCCAGCATGTCCGGCAGATGGCGTTTCAGATGTCCGCCCGGCGCGATGAACATCGGCAGCACGACGATTTTCCGGGCGCCGTTGGCGATCAGCCCGGCGGCGCAATCGGCCAGCGTCGGCGCGAGGAATTCGAGAAATGCCGTTTCCACCGGCAGGCCGGGCGCCTGCTCGCGGACGGCCGCCTGGACGCGGCGCAACGGCTCGGCCCAGGCCGGATCGCGGGCGCCATGCCCGAACAGGATCAAGGCGGTGCTCATGGGGTGCAGTCTAGCAATTCACGGCGCATTTGCAGTCAAGGAACAAGAAAGGACATGAATCCGTCCGCTTCCGAACAGGCTGTTCAGCCAGACTTCCCAAGCGCGCCGGCTGCCCGGCGCGCCCTTATTTGATGCGTTGCAGCTTCGGCCGCCCGCCTTGGGGCGGCGGTGTCGGCTCCGGCGGGGTTTCCCCGGCTTCGCCGCTGTCGACCGCAGGCGGCGCGTCGGTAAAGGCGCTATCGCCGTCGGCGGCCTCGACCTCGAAGGCCATGCCGGCGCCGTTTTCGCGGCCATAGATGGCCGCTACCTGCTCGACCGGCACCGACAACTGACGGGCGACGCCGCCGAAGCGGGCCTGGAACTCGATCAGTTCGTTGCCCAGTTGCAGCTTGTGGGTCGCCTCCGCGCCGATGTTGAGCACGATCTGGCCGTCGCGGACGAATTCGCGCGGGACGCGGGTGCGGGCGTCGACCCGCACCGCGATGTGGGGCGTCCAGCCATTGTCGTTGCACCATTCCCAGATGGCGCGCAGGAGGTAGGGCTTGGTCGAGGGCAGTTGCATGCGGTTATTTACGCATCGCCTTTTCCGACGGCGTCAGCGCGTCGATGAAGCCTTGCCGGCTGAAGATGCGCTCGGCGTACTTCATCAGCGGCGCGGCGCTCTTGCCGAGATCAATGCCGTAATGGTCGAGACGCCACAGCAACGGCGCGATGGCGACGTCGAGCATGGAAAACTCGTCGCCGAGCATGAATTTCTGCTTGTTGAAGATGGGGATGATCTCGGTCAGGCGGGTGCGGATTTCCTGACGCGCCTTGTCGGCGGTCTTGCCGTTCTTTTCGATCACTTCCATGAAGGAGAAGATTTCACGCTCCATGCCGACCAGCAGTTGGCGGGCACGGGCGCGCATGATCGGGTCGGCTGGCATCAGTTGCGGATGCGGAAAGCGCTCGTCGATGTATTCATTGATGATGTTCGGCTCGAACAGCACCAGATCGCGCTCGACCAGCACCGGCACGCGGTTGTGCGGATTGATCGCCGCCATTTCGTCCGGTTTGTTGAACATGTCGACATCGATTACCTGAAAGTCCATGCCCTTTTCGAACAGGACAATGCGGCAGCGATGGCTGAAAGGGCAGATGGTGCCCGAATAAAGGTTCATCATATTTTTTGGCCTTCAAAATAGGATTCGGCATCGGGGCCGGCGCAAGCCGCCCCCGATGCCGTCAACCGATTCCTGGAGAATTAGTGAATGTCTTTCCAGTATTCCTTCTTCAGGGCATACGTCACGCCGAAGAGCAGCACCAGGAAAGCCAGCACGAACCAGCCGAGCTTGCGGCGGTATTCCTGCTGCGGCTCGCCCATCCAGACCATGAAGGAAACCAGGTCGGAGGCGGCCTTGTCGAAATCGGCCTGGGACAACTGCCCGGGAACGGCCAGTTCCAGCTTGTGCGACTCAGGGTTCAGAATCTGCTGGCCCTGCAACTGCCATAACGGGTTGGGCATGCCGACATTATCGAAGGCGACGTTGTTCCAGCCGGTCGGACGATCCGCGTCGCGGTAGAAGGAACGCAGGTAGGTGTACAGCCAGTCGGCGCCGGCGCCAGCCGCGCCAGCCTCGCCGCGGGCGCGGACAACGATGGTCAGATCGGGCGGCATGGCGCCGAACCACAGCTTCTGCTCGTCGTGACGGGCGGCAACCTGCATCAGATCGCCGATCTTGTCGGAGGTGGTCATCAGCTCTTCCTTGACCTGCTGCTCGGTGAAGCCGAGATCCAGCAGGTTCTTGTAGCGCAGGAAGGAGGCGTTGTGGCAGTTCAGGCAGTAATTGACGAACAGCTTGGCGCCGTTCTGCAAGGCCGCCTTGTCCGCAACCGAGCCCTGCCACTTGTCGAGATGAACACCGCCGCCGGCAGCAAAAGCGAGCAACGGCAAACAGAACAATGCAATCAGGATTTTTTTCATTTTGCGCCCCCTCACTTCATCGTCAGGCGTTCGGGAACCGGCTTGAACTTGTCCATCCGGGACCACCACGGCATGCCGAGGAAGAAAGCAAAGTAGTACACCGTGCAAATCTGCGAGATCAGTTCACCCATCGGCGACGGCGACAGCGTGCCGAGATAGCCAAGGATGAAGAAGCAGATCACGAACAGGGTGATCATCACCTTGGTGATCGGGCCGCGGTAGCGGATCGACTTGACCGGGCTGCGATCCAGCCACGGCAGGAAGGCGAAGATGACGACCGAGGCGCCCATGGCGACCACGCCCCAGAACTTGGCGTCGAGGCCGAAGAAGTTCCAGACCATGGCGCGCAGGATCGAGTAGTAGGGCGTGAAGTACCAGACTGGCGCGATGTGCGGCGGCGTTTTCAGCGGGTCGGCCGGGTAGAAGTTCGGCGTCTCCAGGAAGTAGCCGCCGCCTTCCGGCGCGAAGAACATGATCGCCGAAAAGACCATCAGAAAGACGACGACGCCGACGATGTCCTTGACCGTGTAGTACGGGTGGAAGGGAATGCCGTCGCGGGGAATGCCGTTCTCGTCCTTGTTGGCCTTGATTTCGATGCCGTCCGGGTTGTTCGAGCCGGTTTCGTGCAGGGCCAGAACGTGCGCGGCGACCAGTCCGATCAGTATGAGCGGGAAGGCGATCACGTGGAAGGAGAAGAAGCGGTTCAGGGTCGCGTCGCCGACGACGAAGTCGCCGCGGATAAGGATGGAGAGATCCTCGCCAACGAGCGGAATGGCGCTGAACAGATTGACGATGACCTGCGCGCCCCAGTAGGACATCTGGCCCCAGGGCAGCAGATAGCCGAAGAAGGCTTCGCCCATCAGCACCAGGAAGATGCCGACGCCGAACAGCCAGGTCAGCTCGCGCGGCTTTCTGTAGGAACCGTAGAGCAGGCCACGGAACATGTGCAGATAGACGACGATGAAGAAGGCCGAAGCGCCGGTCGAGTGCATGTAGCGGATCAGCCAGCCGCCCGGCACGTCGCGCATGATGTATTCGACGGAGGCGAAGGCGACCGGCACACCGGCGGCGTTGAGCGCGGCATCCGGCTTGTAGTGCATGACCAGGAAAATGCCGGTAACGATCTGGATGACCAGAACCAGCAGCGCCAGGGAACCGAAGAAATACCAGAAGTTGAAGTTTTTCGGTGCGTAGTACTCGGAGAGATGCTCTTTCCACAGCGAGGTGGCCGGGAAGCGGGCATCGAACCACTCCAGCAGGTTACCCAGCAGGGTGCCATTGGATTTGTATTTTTCGAAATTGCCAGCGGCCATGATCATGCCTCCTTCTTGTCTTCGCCGATCAGGATGCGGGTATCGGAGAGATACACGTGCGGCGGCACTTCGAGGTTGGTCGGGGCCGGCTTGGCCTTGAACACGCGGCCGGCGAAGTCGAAGGTGGAACCGTGGCAGGGGCAGAGGAAGCCGCCAAGCCAGTCGCCGGGCATGCCTTCATCGGCGCCGGCCTTGAACTTGGAGGACGGCGAGCAGCCGAGGTGGGTGCAGATACCGATGACAACGAGCAATTCCGGCTTGATCGAGCGGGTTTCGTTCTTGGCGTAGTCTGGCTGCTGTTTCTTTTCGTCGGAATGCGGGTCGGCCATCTGGTCGGACAGCTTGGGCAGCGTGTCGAGCATTTCCTTGGTGCGGTTGATGATCCACACCGGCTTGCCGCGCCATTCGACGGTGATCATATGGCCCGGTTCGAGTTTGCCGATATCGACTTCGACCGGAGCGCCGGCGGCCTTGGCGCGTTCAGAAGGAAGCAAGCTGGCGACAAACGGAACTGCGGCGGCGATTGCTCCAACCCCGCCGACGGCGGCGGTTGCCACAATCAGACGCCGCCGTCCGCAGTCCATTTTTCCTTGTTTGCTCATAACGATGACCCCTAAAGGAATTGGATGGGAATAAAAATGAACGGTAAATTATACGTCACGGGCTCGGCGGAAAAAAGCACTCAAGCCTCGGGAAATGTTTTTCGTTCCCGCAAAGCCTGGGCCAGCGTGCCGCTATCGACATATTCCAGTTCGCCGCCGACCGGAACGCCACGGGCGATGCGGCTGACGCGCACGCCCTTCGGCTGCAACAGGGCCATCAGGTAATGGGCCGTCGCTTCGCCCTCGTTGGTGTAATTGGTCGCCAGGATCACTTCCTGCACCGTGCCGTCGAGGGCGCGCGCGAGAACCCGTTCCAGCCCGAGTTCGCGCGGGCCGATGCCGTCGAGCGGCGACAGCCGCCCCATCAGCACGTAGTAAAGCCCCGCATAGGACTGCGTCTGCTCCATCATGTTCATGTCCACCGGCGTTTCGACCACGCACAGCAGCGATGGGTCGCGGCGCGGCGACAGGCAGCGGTCGCAGATATCGCTTTCGCTGAAGGTATTGCAGCGTTGGCAATGGCGCACCGAGTCCAGCGCCGTGAGCAGGGCTTCGCCGAGGCGGCGGGCGCCGTCGCGATCCCGTTGCAGCAGATGGTAGGCCATGCGTTGCGCCGATTTCGGCCCGACGCCGGGGAGCCGGCGCAGCGCCTCGATCAGCGCCGCGAGTCCGGAAGGATTCACTTAAGGCACTTAAAACGGCAGCTTCATGCCGGGCGGCAGGTTGAGGCCGGCAGTGAAGCCCGCCATTTTTTCCTGGCTGAGTGCCTCGGCCCGGCGCATGGCGTCGTTGACCGCCGCCGCGACGAGATCTTCGAGCATCTCGCGGTCGTCCATCACCGAGGGGTCGATGCTGACCCGGCGGATGTCGTGGGCGCAGGTCATCAGCACCTTGACCATGCCGGCGCCGGACTGGCCTTCGACCTCGGTTTGCGCCAACTGGGCCTGCGCCTTTTTCATGTTTTCCTGCATCATCTGCGCCTGTTTCATCAGGCCGCCCAGACCACCTTTCATCATTGTTTCATCTCCGTTAGGCAATAGGTTTGATCGACGCCTCGACCACCGAGGCGTCCAGGGATTCGATGGCGTCGCGCACGAAGCCGTCCCGTTCGATGGCCGCCTCGGCGCGCGCCTGGCGCTCCTGGCGGGCGCGGTCGGCGGTCGCCGCCGGCGTGGCCGTCTCATTGGCGGCCAGTTCGAAACGCAGCCGCAGTGGCCGGCCGAAATGTTCGGACAAAGCCTGTTGCAGGCGCTCGGGCGCCGGTTTCATCTGTAAATGGGTATGCGCCGGAGCCAGGCGCAACAGACATTCCGTATCGTCGAGCCGGCGCAGTTCGCAATGTTGGGCCAGGGTGCGCCCGAGGCCGGTGAGCGGCAGGGCGGCAATGATGGCGCTCCAGTCGTGCTCGTCGCCGGCAGATGGGGCGGCAGCCGGGGGGGGCGGCGTGGTTTGCGGCTGCACGGCGACGCTCGCTGGCGGCGTCGGCGTCGGTGCGCTGCGCTGGCGGCTGGCCGCCACCACGTCGGCCACCGAACTGGGCCGGAAGGCATGCAGGCGCAGCAGGGTCATCACGAAGCCGGCATATTCGTCGGGCGCGGCCGGCAATTCGCTGCGTCCGATGACGGCGATCTGGTAGGCGAGCTGGACAAATTCCGGCGAGAAGGCGGCGGCGAGCGCCAGCAGGCGTTCCCGCTCCGGCTCTTCGTCGTCGAGGGTGGCGGGCACGCATTGGGCGATCTGAATGCGCGTCAACAAGGTCGCCAATTCCTGCAAGGCGGCGGCGAAGGACAGGCTGCGCGCGCCGAGATCGGCGGCGACGGCGAGCATGGCCGAAGCGTCGCCAGCGCCCAGGGCTTCAAGGATGGCGAAAAGGTAATCCTGATCGACCGTGCCGAGCATGGCCCGCACTTGTCCTTCCTCGACCTTGCCGGCGCCGTGGGCGATGGCCTGATCGAGCAGCGACAGGGCGTCGCGCATGCTGCCGGCCGCCGAGCGCGCGATCAGGGCGAGGGCCGGCGCATCATGGCTGACCCCCTCGGCTTCGAGGATGTGCGCCAGATGTTTGCTGATGGCCAGCGCCGGCATTTGCTTGAGATTGAATTGCAGGCAGCGGGACAGCACGGTGACCGGGATTTTTTGCGGATCGGTCGTCGCCAGGATGAATTTGACGTGTTCCGGCGGCTCTTCGAGCGTCTTCAACATGGCGTTGAAGGCGGAATTGGAGAGCATGTGCACTTCGTCGATCACATAAACCTTGAAGCGGCCCCGGGTCGGCGCGTAGAGCGCGTTTTCCAGCAACTGGCGCATTTCGTCGACGCGGGTGTTGGTCGCCGCGTCGACTTCCAGCAGATCGACAAAGCGGCCGCCGTCGATTTCCTGGCAGGCCGAACACGTCCCGCACGGGGTCGCGGTGATGCCGCTCTCGCAATTCAGTGACTTGGCCAGGATGCGGGCGATGGTCGTCTTGCCGACGCCGCGCGTGCCGGTAAACAGATAGGCGTGGTGCAGGCGCTGCTCGGACAGGGCGTGGGTCAAGGCGCGAACCACATGCTCCTGACCGACGAGGGTCGAAAAATTGCGCGGCCGCCATTTGCGGGCAAGAACCTGATAACTCATGCGCCCCACACCAGAAAATGAAAGTGGCGAGCCTAACCCCCGGCACTTGCAGTCAATGGCTGTGGCTGCTTCCTTCCGGACCTGACCAGGTTCACCATCCTGCAATGCGGGGAGACCCGCCGCCGCGAATTCTAACATAGCGCGGCGCGGCCGCTTTCACTGCGGCGCATCTCTTTTTTGCCGAATCGGCGGGAATGCCGCCCGCGCGCCGCCGGACGCGCACGAAAAAAAGCCCGCGTGGCGGCGGGCTGGTCGGCGGGGTGGCGGCTTACTTGCCGATGGCCTTTTTGGCGGCGGCGCTGGTGGCGCTGCTCTTGGCGGCCGGCGCGACGACGGCCTTGGAGGCGGCTTGCAGGTTGGCTTCGGCGATGTCGGCCAGTTGCCTGGCCATTGAGTTCATGGTGTCGAAAGCCTTGGTCGAGGCATTGAGCATCGACTCCATGCCGGCGGCCAGCACATCGCCGCCGATCGGGGCGCTCTTGGCCTTGGCGACGGCGGAGGAGGCGCTCTTGTTGAAACTGCTGTATTGCGTTTCCATGAGCGAGGTGATTTCCCGCTGCACATCGGCGACCAGATCGTAGACGCTGCGCGAGTAATCGACGAGTTTCTCAACGCCCGGCTTGGCGAGTTCGCTGTTCAGCTTGGCGATTTCGTTGACATCCCTGGCGGCCATGAGCTGCTGGGTATTGGCAACGGTATTGTTGAAAAATTCGCGGGCGACCGCCAGATTCAGAGCCGTCAGGCGCTCGACGCCAACGAAGGCGGTGCGCATCAACGACATCATGAGTTCGGTGTTGACTTTCTGGGCGGTGGCCAGTTGTTCGATATTCGGGTTGCTCATCATCATCTCCTGTGTGGTCTTGTAACGTGCAGCGGATGAAACAAAACCCCCGCAGAGCGCGGGGGCGGGAGGGGAAGCGGTGAATTACCGGGTCTTCTTGGCGGTGGTCTGGCCGACCGCCTTGACCGTCGCGTTGGTGGCGGCGGCGACGTTGGCTTCGGTGATCTCGGCGACCTGCTTGGCGGCCTTGTTCATGTTGTCGAAGGCGGAGTTGGCGGCGGCGATGGCGCTCTTGACCGCGGCGACGGCGACGTCGGAACCGGCCGGCGCCGACTTGGCGGCCTTGTCGAGCAGATCGGCGACCTGCTTCTGGAAGCCGCCGAATTGAGCTTCGAGGGTCTTCGACAAATCTTCCTGGGCCTGGGCGGAGATTTCATAGACGCTGCGCGAGTAGGCGACGGCCTTCTCGACATTCGGCTGGGCCAGGGAAGCCTGGATCGACATGGCTTCCTGGACATCCTTGGCGCCGAGCAGAGCCTTGGTGTTGGAGACGGAATCTTCCAGCAACGAGCGGGCGGTGTTCAGGTTCAGGGCGGCGATGCGCTCGGCGGAGGCGAGGGCGGCGTTGGCGACCGACAGCAGGGAGTCAACGGTGGCCTTGTTGGCGGCGGCGAATTGTTCGGGGGTCGTGAAGCTCATGAAAATCTCCTGAAAAGGGGAAGGGGGCTAATGTGAAAGATTGCAAACAGTTGCACGGGCATCATGGCTTGTGCTGCACTGCACCATGACGCTCATTATAGGAATGATTGCTGCATTGTCAACAATTATTTGTGCAGTGCACAAATCAGCTCGCGCCCGATCAAAATCAAGCACTTGCCGCCGTCGCGGCGGCCGTTCCGGGGCGCGTTCTAGGGCCGCGTATCGCCCTTGTCGATGCTGTCGGCGCCTTTCAGTTCGAGCGGCTGGCCCGCCGCGGGCGGGGCTTCGGCGTCCTTGTTTTTCGGCTGGAGGACGGCGCGTACCCGTGGATTGCTGCTGCTGGAGGTGACCAGATACTGCTCGCTGATGGCGTTGTACTGGATGTAATCGCCACGGATTTCGTCCCCGCCGCTTTTGACCCAGGCGCGCTGGAATAATTCGGCGATTTCGCTGTTGCTGTCATAGACGATACGCTCGGCTTCGCCTTCCATATATTCGTCGCGTCCCTCGCGCTTCTGGCGGAAACGGGCCAGACCGCCCTTGCCGCCGGTGGCGGCGCCGATCTGGAAGCCATACGAATCCTCGGTGATTTCGACGCGGCTGGCCTTGAGCACCATCGTGCCCTTGGTGATCACGACGTCGCCTTCGAGAATCTGGATTTTCCTGGCGTCGTCGATGGAGATGCGGTTGGCTTCGAGGTGCATCGGCTTGTTGCGGTCGGCCCGTTCGGCGAAGGCGGCGGAAGCGGCGAAGAGGGCGGCGGCAAAAAGAAGGGGGCGTGCGGTCATGGCGTCTGGGCAGGGCGGATATAGACGCCCGTGGCCTGCGATTGCAGGATGAACGTCGAGGTGTTGTTGTCGAGGTGGGCGCCGACGCCCTTGAGCCAGGATTGGCCCATGGTGATTTCGATCGGGCTGTTGGTAAAGGCGGTGCCGAGATCGGGCTGGACGGTGAGGTCGGGCATGCGGGCATGCAGTTCGGGACGGTCGGCGGTGGCGGCGCGGACGGTGTTGACGTTGTCCCAGAGGAATACCGTTTCGCCCTTGGCGGTGATCCGGGCGTGATCCGCCGAGAAAATCAGCGGCGGTTTGTCCTGGCGGTAATTGATGAGGACCGGCGAGCGCAGTTCCGACGAGTCGTCGTCGGGGAAATGTTCGAGGTAGGGGGACGTCAGCCGGTATTTGACCTGACCGTTGGCGTCGAAGCGGCGGACGGTGAAATTTTCCGCGATGGCGTCGGGATCGTGGCGTTGTTTGCCGTCGCGTTTCGGCTCATCGAGATCGGTCGCGTTTTTCAGCCAGAAGCTGAGGCCGGCCAGCAGGGCGGCCAGGGCGATGGGGAAAAGTTGCCCCTGCCAATGCTTCATGACAGATAGGGGGCGAAGACGGCCGCCAGCCTGTCCTGGGCGGCGAGAATGAATTCACAGGCTTCGCGCACGGCACCGTGGCCGGCGGCGGCGGCGGTGCACAGGTGGGCGCGCTCCTTGACGATGGGACGGGCGTTGGCCGGGGCGATGGCAAGCCCACAGCGGCTCATGACCGCCAGATCAATCAGGTCGTCGCCCATGAAGGCGCACTCATCCCAGCCGAGGCCGAGGCGTTCGCGCAGGGCGGCGACGGTGAGGCGCTTGTCGGTGACGCCCTGGAAGACATGCGCGATGCCGAGATCGGCGGCGCGGGCGGCGACGACGCCGGAATTGCGGCCGGTGACGATGGCCAGTTCGCAGCCGGCCTGCTGCATCAGCTTCAGGCCGAGGCCGTCCTGGACATTGAAGGTTTTCAATTCGCCGCCGTCGTTGGTGTAGTGGAGGCCGCCGTCGGTCATCACGCCGTCGATGTCGAAGGCGACCAGGCGGATGCGGGCAGCGCGGGCGCGGGCGTCCATCAGACGACCCTGGCGGCGAACAGGTCGTGCATGTTGAGGGCGCCGGCCAGCCGGCCATCGTCGTCGATGACGAGCAGCGCGTTGATGCGCAGGCGCTCCATCATTTCGACCGCCTCGACGGCGAGACGGCCGCCGCCGATGGTGTGCGGCGCCGCGTGCATGACCGAGGCGATGGCGCCCTGGCGCAAGTCGATGCGGTTTTCAAAGGCGCGGCGCAGGTCGCCGTCGGTGAAGATGCCGAGCGGCTTGTTATCGGCGTCGACAATGCAGACCAGCCCGAGGCCGCCGCGCGACATGGCGATGACGGCCTCGGGAATGCCGGTGGCGGGGGCGACCGCCGGCACTTTGCCGGCCGGCCGCATCACATCGGCGACATGGGTCAGCAGGCGGCGGCCGAGCGAGCCGCCGGGATGCGAGCGGGCGAAGTCTTCCGGGCCGAAGCCGCGGGCGTCGAGCAGGGCCACCGCCAGGGCGTCGCCGAGGGCCAGCGCGGCGGTGGTGCTGGCGGTCGGCGCCAGATTGTGCGGGCAGGCTTCCTGGGCGACGCCGGCATCGAGATGGATGTCGGCTTCGCGGGCCAGGGTCGATTGCGGGGCGCCGGTCAGGCTGATCAGGCGGGCGCCCTGGCGCTTGATGAGCGGCACGATGCGCAGCAGTTCCTCCGATTCGCCGGAATTGGAAAGGGCCAGCAGCACGTCGTCGCGGGTGATCATGCCGAGGTCGCCGTGGCTGGCCTCGGCGGGATGGACGAAATAGGCCGGCGTGCCGGTGCTGGCCATGGTGGCGGCGATCTTGCGGGCGATGTGGCCGGATTTGCCCATGCCGCTGACGATCACGCGGCCACGGCTGGCGAGGATGAGATCGACGGCGCTGGCGAAAGCATCGTTGAGGCGCGCCGCCAGCGCGGCGACGGCGGCGGCCTCGATGTCGAGGGTGCGCCGTCCCAGTTCCAGAGCGCGTTCCGGCGCGCGGCGGGGGGGCGAAATACTTGGGATCATGGATAGGCTGCGGTTATGATGGCTTGGAAGTATATCCGAATCGCGGAAAGGGCCTTGACCTGCAAGGAGGAGCAACGCCGCCAGCGCGCCCGAGGGCGGCCTGATCGGGTGCGTAGCGCTCTCAACCCTGTGACAAAAGGGTGCAAAATCTTGAAACTCAAATTTCATGTAACGCTTAGCAAAAGACCAAGCGGTCAACTGCGGTTTCCAGCTTGAATACCCTCCCTCTCGTCCTTCTCCTGCTTGGCGCGTCGGTGCTGGCCGTAGTCGTGTTTCGCCGCTTCAACCTGCCGCCGGTTCTCGCTTACCTGCTGGTCGGCAGCGTCATCGGGCCGCACGCGCTGAACCTGATGTCGGAAATCCGCAGCATGGAATACCTCGCCGAGTTCGGCGTTGTCTTCCTGATGTTCTCGATCGGCCTTGAATTCTCGCTGCCCAGGCTTTACGCGATGAAGCGCGTCGTCTTCGGGCTGGGCTTGTCGCAGGTCCTCGCCACCATCGCCGTGGCGACGCTGCTGACGATGCTCTTCGGCCTCGGCTGGCAACTCGGGCTGGCGCTCGGCGGCGTTTTGGCGATGTCGTCCACCGCCGTGCTGATCAAGCTCCTGACCGAGCGCATGCAGCTCAACACCGCCCACGGCAACGAAATCGTCGGCGTGCTGCTGTTTCAGGATCTGGCCGTGGTGCCGCTCTTGGTCATCATCCCCGCGCTCACCCAGCCGCCGGAGAAACTCGCCCTCCTGCTCGGCGTCGCCTTGTTGAAGGCGGTTCTGGTTCTGGCGCTGATCCTGGTGTTCGGCCAGAAACTGGTGCGCAAGTGGTTCACCGTCGTTGCCCGCGCCAAGTCTTCCGAGCTTTTCGTCCTCAACGTGCTGCTCATCACCCTCGCCTTGGCGACGCTGACGCAACTGGCCGGCCTGTCGCTGGCGCTCGGCGCCTTCGTCGCCGGCATGCTGATTGCCGAAACCGAATACCGGCTGCAGGTGGAGGAGGACATCAAACCCTTCCGCGATGTCCTGATGGGCCTCTTTTTCGTCACCATCGGCATCAAGCTCGATATGCACATCGTCGTCGACCTGTGGTGGCAGGTGCTGCTCGGCCTCCTCGCCCTGCTCGCGCTGAAAAGTCTCATCGTCGGCCTCTTGTCGTGGCGGCTGGGCGGCTCCGCCGGCAACGCCATCCGCTCGGCGCTGTGGCTGTGCGCCGGCAGCGAATTCGGCTTCGTCCTGCTTGGCGAAATCGCCAATATGCCGAAAACGGTCGAGCAGTTGGCGCTGACGGTGCTGGTGCTGTCCATGCTGCTCGCTCCCTTCATCGTCCAGTACAGCGAAAAACTGGTAGTGCATTGTGTCGCCAACGAATGGCTGATGCGCTCGATGAACCTGACCCGCATCGCCGCCCAGACGATGGCCAGCGAACGCCACGCCATCCTCTGCGGCTTTGGCCGCAACGGCCAGTATTTGGCCCGCTTTCTCGACCAGGAAGGCATCAAGCATATCGCCCTCGACCTCGACCCGGATCGCGTCCGCGAGGCCGCCGCTGGCGGCGAGAGCGTCGTCTTCGGCGACGCTGGGCGCAAGGAGGTGCTGATGGCGGCCGGCCTGATGCGGGCCAGTGTGCTCGTCGTCACCATGGCCGACACGCCGCTGGCCGAAAAAGTGCTGCGCCACGTGCAGGCGCTGCGTCCCGATCTGCCGGTGGTGGTCCGCACCGCCGACGAACGCGACATGGCCCGGCTGACCAAGGCCGGCGCCGCCGAGGTCGTGCCGGAAATGCTGGAAGCCAGCCTGATGCTGGCATCGCACGCCCTGGTGCTGGTCGGCGTGCCGATGAACCGGGTGCTGAAGCGCCTCCGCGCCGTCCGCGCGCAGCGCTATCGCCTGCTGCGCGGCTTTTATCGCGGCATGAGCGACCGCGAGGAGAAAGACGGCGAGCAGTTGCGCCTGCATTCCATCTGGCTGGAACCAGGGGCCGCCGCCATCGGCGCGACGCTGGCCGAACTCGGGCTGGAAGCCTGCGGCTGCGAAATCAGCGCCATCCGCCGACGCGGCATCCATAGCGCCGAACCGGCGCCGGAGATGCGCCTGCAAGAAGGCGATGTGGTCGTCGTGCTGGGCGAGCCGGAGGCGCTGCTGGCGGCCGAGCAGCGCCTGTTGCAGAAGTGATCGCCGGCCAGCCGAGGCAATGCGAGGAGAACGGCCCTGCTGCCCGGCGGATGCGCCCCGCAGCCTTTTTCAGAAAGCGAGGCAGACCGTATAGGACTCCGCGTCGTCGATCAGATCCCCGGGTCCGGTACTGGGCACTGGCTGTTGAGCGCTTGTCTGATTGGCCGAGGGGGTTTTCATGGTCATCATCGAACCCGTGGCGGTATTGCCGTCGTCCATCATCGTATCCAGTTGTTTGGCGAACCGGCCGAGGATGCCTTGCGAGCAGACCGCATAGGTGCCGCGCAAGCCGATGATCGGCGACGAGGAGCCGTTGCTGGTGACGCCGATGATGCCGCCGTCGGCATTGCGCGGAATGTAATCGGCGGAGTCGATGTCGGTCGTTCCGGAAGCGAAGCCGGCAAGACGGACATGCTGCCAGAACAGATAGCTTTCGTGGGTTTTCGAGTTGCTGTTCCAGGGACCATCGATCACGCCATTGCCTTGAGAACCTGCTGGCGTGGTGGCATTGATGGCGCCAGCGACATGCGTGGCGGCCGCCTTGTCGTCGCCGGGCAGGGCCCTGAATCTATCCTGGTAGCCATAGATGTACAGTGGGATGGTGCGAAAATCGTTGGCGAAATTCTTTACCTTGGCGCTGTTGATCAACTCCTGCCCTTTCAGCACGCCGCCCAGAAGCAGGCCGATGATGACCAGCACGATGGCGATTTCGACGAGGGTGAAGCCCTGTTGGCGGCTTTTCATGGCATGCTCCGGTTCAATGATGCAACTCATGCTCTAGCAACTATCATGCCCGAGGAAAAAGACCGGATGCGTATCGCTATCACGCTGATTTGTCGGGCAGAATGTCGAAAAATGGACATCCTGTTGCAATAATGGACGAGCGCCTCAGGCAAAAACTGCTAGCCCGCCTGGCCGGCTGGTCGCATTTGCTGCTCGCCGGACACCTGCTGATGCTGCATCTGCTGGCCTTCGGCGGCTGGCGGCTGGCGGCCGAGCGATCCTTGTGGGTGGCGGCGCTGGGTCTCTTTCTCCTCTGGCAGCCCTTCATTGCCGGCGAGCAGCGGATCGGCCTGCGTCAGGGGGGCGTTCTCTTGGCCGTGGCGCTGATTTCGGCCTGGTTTCTCGGGCCGTGGCTGCTGCTGATCTGGTGCGGCGCACTGGCCGGGGTGATCGGCGGGCGCGTCTTGTGGAGCGAGCGGCGCGGCGCGCGCATTGGTTACCTCCTGGCTTTCGGCTATGTGATCAGCGTGGCCGTATTCGGCGTGGTGCCGGAGATTTCGCCCCGGGTCGCGCTCGATCCGCCGCTGCGCAACACCTTTGCCCGCCTGCTGCCGATTTTGCTGCCGCTGTTGCTGGCCTTCCCGGCGCGCTCGCCGCGGCGTCATGTCGGCGAGGCTTTCGACCTGCTCTACGGCATGTTGATGTTCCTCTTCCTTGCCGTGTTCCTGCTCGGCGCCCTGGCCTACATGCTGGTTGGCGGCGTCGGCTATGTCGAGGCCCTGTTCTCGGCCTCGCTGACCCTGGCGGCGGCATTGCTGCTCGTTGCCTGGGCGTGGAATCCGCATGCCAGCTTTTTCGGCGTCGCCTCGGCGCTGTCGCGCTATCTGCTGTCGATGGGCATGCCGCTCGAACAATGGCTGGTGCAACTGGCCGCCGAGAGCGAGCGCGAGGACGATCCGCTCGCCTTTCTCGCCGCAGCGATGGGGCGCTTGCCGGGCCTGCCCTGGGTCGTCGGCAGCGCCTGGACGGCGGCCGGGCGGACGGGCCTGAGCGGCGACAGCAGCCCGCACGCCCACGTCCACCAGATGGGAGATTGCACCCTGACCGCCTATTTCCGCGGGCGGCCGTCGCCGTCGATGCACTGGCATGTCCGCTGGCTGCTGCGCCTGGCCGCCGAGTTTTACGAAGTCAAGCGCCAGGCCCATGAGTTGCGGCGCATCGGCTACCTGCGGGCGGTTTATGAAACCGGCTCGCGGGTGACGCACGATGTCAAGAATCTCTTGCAGTCGATGCAGGGCCTGTGCCACGCCGCCGCCCAGCCGGGCGATCCGGCGCAACTGGCCGGCCTGGTCGGCCGGCAGTTGCCCTTGATTACCGAGCGCCTGCGCGCCACCCTGGACAAGCTGCAAGCGCCGCTGGCCGGAGAGCAAGACAGCCAGGAAGCGGCCAACGGCTGGTGGCGGCGTCTGCGCGACCGTTATGCCGGACGCGACATCGACTGGCAAGGCGAAGCGGCCGCGGGTGACGAACTGCCCGGCGCTCTGTTCGACAGCGTGGCCGAAAATCTGTTGCAGAATGCGCGCGCCAAGCGCCAGCGCGAGCCGGGCTTGGGCATCACGGTGCGTTTTGCTGCCGGCGTTTTGAGTGTTGTCGACGATGGGGCGCCGCTCTCGCCGACCCTGGCGGCGAAGGTGCTGCGCGAGCCGGTCGGCTCCGAGGATGGCCTGGGCATCGGCCTTTATCACGCCGCCCGTCAGGCGGAGGCGGCTGGTTACCTGTTGGAATTGGCCGAGAACCGTCCCGGCCGGGTCGTCTTCAGACTGGCGCCGCCTCGCTGACGACCGGGCCGAGCAGCCGGTAGACGGTGGTCTGGCCCTTGCCCTTGAGGTAAATGCGCTGCGGTTCCGCGAAATGGAAGTGCTCGGCCAGACGGCGGTGCGTTGTCTTGTCGACCTGGATGACGCCCGGCGTGCCCTTGCTGGTGATGCGGCTGGCGAGATTGACGGTGTCGCCCCACAGGTCGTAAATGAATTTTTTCTTGCCGACGACACCGGCGACGATGGGGCCGGTGCCGATGCCAATGCGCACATTGAGCCGCGGCTCGCCGTCGCCAAATTCGCGGTGCAACAGGTCGCGCATGGCTATCGCCAGATCGGCGATAGCCCGCGCGTGGTCGTGCAAGTCGTTGTTGAGGCCGCCAGCGACCATGTAGGCGTCGCCGATGGTCTTGATTTTCTCGACGCCGTACTGCTCGGCCAGTTCGTCGAAGGACGAGAAAACGCGGTTCAACATGGCGAACACCTGCTGCGGCGTCATGCCTTCGGCGAGGTGGGTGAAATCGACGATGTCGGCGAACATCACGGTGACCTCGGCGAAGCCGTCGGCGATGGCGCCGTCGTTATGCTTCAGGCGTTCGGCGATGGGGCCGGGCAGGATATTGAGCAGCAGCCGCTCGGAACGTTCCTGCTCGGCCAGCAGTTGCTCGTGGGTGGCCTGCAATTCGCTCTGGGCGCGGATTTTTTCCGTCATCAAATAACGCAGCAACAGATACACGATGCTGGAAATGGTGGCGAAATTGAGGGCGAAGAAAAAAACGCTGGTCTGCGTCGAGATCGGGGTCGCGGCGGTGAATGGGCTGTCGGCCAGGGTGTAGTCGAAAAAGCCGGAAAGCGCGGTGAGAAAGAGGTAAGCGATGAACCAGGCGATGGATTCGCGCGGACTGAAAAACATCACCGCGCCGATCGGCGCCAGCAGACCCCACAGGCTGGTGCCGCTGGCCGTCATGAAATTGCCTATGCACCACTGCACGGCGAAGGGGACGAAGAGGAAGAGCGCCAGCTGCGAATAGCGGAAAAAATTGAAATTGCCGGTACGAAAGAAGAACAGCAGGTTGCCGGCCATCAGCAATTGAAAGGCGAGGGGCAGGGTGGTCGAGAACTTTGGCCCGAGCAGGCCGTACAGGAGCAACCAGAGCATCGAGCCGAGGCAGACGAGGCCGGTGGCGAAAATGAGCAGGGATTTTTTCAGCCGTGTCTCGGCATCGTCCGCCGGGTCGATGCCGGCATTGTGCAAGGAAGCGAGGAAGGATGGGCGGCTCACGGGCGTCATTATGGCAATTGCTTGGCGGGCCAGTGTGGCAGCAGGGCTGGCGCCGGTCAACAGGCCAGACGGCGCGCCTTACGGCAGGCGGCCGGCGGTCAGCATGCGGCTCATCAGGATGGGCAGGGGTATCCAGATCACTTCGTCGTCGAAGTCGGGGGCTTGCGTGCGGCTGACGAAGGTGGCGGTGTTGCTGGCGTTCAGTTTTTCATCCCCGAGGGCGCCGCCGCGAATCTGACCATAGCGATCGTAGCCGCCGAGACCGTTGCGGCCGTGGGAGATGACGATGGCGGGCAAATTGGTGGCGATATTGACCGCGCCGTCGGTGACGGTGATGCTGCCGGGGGTCATTAGCATGAAGTCGCTCGTGGCGAAATCGTCACTGACTTTGTAAGTGAAGCGTTGCCCCCAGGGATCGGTTTCCGGTAAGCCGAGGGTTGTCCAGGGCAACACCCCAAAGCCTTTATTGGCGCCGCCAATGAGCTTGTCGTCGCTCTCTCCGGCGCCGGCGGTTCCACTGGCAATGCTTGGGTCAGCCGGCGCCGGCAGGCGGCCATTTATGATGGCGAAACCAAGCAAGGCCTCGCGGATGTCGGCCAACTGGCGGCGGACTTCGCTCAAACGCTGGATTTCCTGCTGGGTGCTCAGGGTCATCATCAAGCCGCCGGCAAGCAGGGCGACAATGACCAGAACGATGGCCAGTTCGATCAGGGAGAAGCCGGCGGCGGCGCGGATTCGGGGTACGGGACGCATCACGGCAGGAGTACGGTGTGGCCGTTGAGGGAAATGCTGCGCTGGCTCCGGTCATAGGCAACCAAGGCAAACCAGCCGTTGTTGTTCAGGCTTTCGTACCACAAATGACCTTCCCACGATGGCGATTCAATCGCGTCAAGCGCCAGATAGGGAAAATAGCCGCTCTCGGCGCCTTCGTCCGGATAGCCGTCGCCATTCTTGTCTGCTTCCGGCAAGGCCGTGTTCGCCGGCACGGCATGGCGGATTTCACCGAGAACGCGCATGCTGACGGCGGCAAGCCAGGCGGTCTTGGTCAGGGGAATGGTGACATCATTGAAGGACGCGGAGGCGGGGCCGGAGAAGAAATGCCTGTCGCCGTCGCGGTTGCTGGCGGTTGGATTGAGGTCGTCGAGATAGTCGGCAATGTCGTTGCTCGGTCGCTTCTGGCCATTTACCGCGCCGCCGGGCGCGATGATCAGGGCCACGATGTCGCCCTGGCCGTCGAGAGTCAGTTCGGCGGCGCTCTCGCTGTTGACGGCGACGGCATCGCTATCCCTGAAGTTCGGCGACAGGACATACCATAGCGAGGTTCCCGAGGCGTCGCGCGGATCGTCCATGTCGAGCGTGCGCCAGGGCAGCCAGCCGGCGTAGGCCGGGCACTTGTCGCCGGCCAGCAGGTCGGCCTTGCCGTCGCCGGGGATATTGTTGCCGGGAATATTGGTCAGCAGGTCCGGGCAGGGCAGGCTGCCCGGGCGGTTGTCGTCGAGCGCGGCCCGCGCCAGCAGCGCGTCGCGGGCTGCCGTCAGGGCGGCTATCGTTTTGGCTTCGCGCTCGCGGGCCAGCGGCAGGCCGTTGGCGCGTTGCAGGAAAACGAGGCTGGCGGCGATTACCAAGACCAGCATCAGGCCGATCAGGATCACGCCGCGCTGTGATTGATGATGAATCATGGCTAGCGCCGGGGGACGACGATTTCCCCGTTATCGAGCAGCGGCTGGCGGGCGCCGGTGCGCGGATTGAAACTGTCGCCAACCGGCAGGGCGGGCGGCGGCGCGCCGCCGTCCCAGTCGGAGCGGCCGTTGATCCAGCGAATGGTGCCGCCGCTGGAACGGCGGATTTCGCCATTGACGGTCAGGCGCCGCTCGCCGCTGTCGCTGGGAGTGGCGAAACGCTGCTGGTCGAGAGCCTGACGCTGCTGCGGCGTCAGGAGCAGGCGGCCGAGGCCGGTTTCCTCGCCGCTGGCCGGAACGGTGGCGAGAAGCAGAAGCGGGAGGATGATTCGCATGGCGTTATTCCGTTTTCAGCTCAGTCAAATAGGCGAAGGCGAAGCGCATACACGTACTGTAGTACGGACAAGCGAAACCGGCAAAATGATCGGTCGAGATGGAAATCATGGGCGGTCGATGGTCAGCCAGCGCAGGTCGCATTCGCCGCTCAGGCGGGCGAGGTCGTCGTTGCCGGGGCTGGCCAGCGGCGTCAGCGTGCAGCGGCGGATCAGCACCATGGCCTTGGCTTCGCCTTGCAGGCGGGCGAGGATGCGCAACAGATCTTCTTCGTGCGCCAGCCGCAACTGCATGCGCATCGGGCTGGCGAACCAGACATGGTCGCCGCCGCCCGGCAGGGGCTGGCGGGCGCCGAATTCGTAGGTGAGGCCGGGAATACGCAGCCGGTACTGGATGTCGCGTAACAATTCGATCCATTCCAGACGCCGTTCGGGACCCATGATGCCCGATTGTTGCAGGCGCTGAAAGAGCAGCGCCTGTTCCTGCCGTTCCTCCTCCTCGGTGCGCGCCTGGCCCAGGCGCTGGGCGGCGCTCTGTTCGCGGGCGGTCGCCGCAGCGTGCTGGCCTTGCGCGCTCTGCCGGTCGGCGTAGCTCCACCCGACCGCCAGGGCGGCGAGCAGCAGCATGGCCAGGGTGCCGATAGAAGGCCAGAACAGTTTGTCGACGTCGCGCCGGGTCAGTTTCATGGCTTGGCCGTCCGGCTGATTTCGATGATGAAGGACTGCGGCCGGTCGGCTTCGTCGATGCCGTCACCGCCGCGCAGCGCGCGCTCCGAGGCCATGTCGACGGCCTGCTGGACGATGCGCACCTGGTTGTCCGGGTTGTGCCGCAGGCGGTCGATGAATTCGTCGAAGCGGGTCAGCGCCTCGCGGGCGGTCGCCGCCGACTGGATGTGGCCGTGTATGACGATGCTTTCGTCGTCGCCGTCGATGCCTGGCGCGTCGGCGGCGGCGCCGGGGTCAGTGCGGCCGATCTGCCACTCGATGCGGTCGAGGGCGATGGCCGGCGTCTGGTCGAGAATCTGGCCGAGGCGGCGCAGGGCCGCTTCCGGGTGCTGTTGCTGGCGGACGAGCGTGGCGTGCTGCGTGCTCAGGCGGTGCAGAGTGTCGTTGTCGATGTCCAGTTGCGGGAAGGTGGCGGCGATGCTGCGATAAGCGGCTTCCAGTTCGTCGGCCTGGATTTGCCGGACCTGGCTTTCTTGGCGCAGTTCGTGCGCCGTGAAGGCTTCGTGGGCGGCGAACAGGAGGCCGCCGAGCAGGGCGATCAGGCTGGCGCCGACGATGCCGCGGCGCAGTTGGGCGACGCGGTAGTTGTGACGGTGGCTGGCGCTGGCGAATTGCTGGCGCGGCGGGTCGCTGGCCAGCAATTGCAGATAGAGCAGGTCGCAGCGGTTGTCCTCGGGCAGCGTCTTGAGGCCGAGCCGGGCGGCGGCGGCATGGCTGGGGATGAGGGTGAAATCGAGATGGCCGTACTCGGGGCAAGCCTCGCGGATGGCCGGGATGGTCGCCGGATGGGCAACGATCATGATTGGCAGGTGTTCGTTGTGACTGATCAGACGCTGGCCGATCAGGTATTGCCGCAGCTTTCCAACCTCGGTGACGAAGCTGCTGGCGATGCCGGCGGCGCTGCTGTCGGCGAGCGGGGCCATGCGCGAAAACAGGGTGCGGTCATGGCGCAGGTAGCTTTCGCGGATCGACTGATCCTGCATGGTCAGCAACAGACAGCCCCGGCGTTCGCCGCCGAGTTTTTTCAGCAACTGGCCGCCGAGTTGGGCGACGGTGTAGATGCCGGCCAGCGGCGCCTCGGCCGCGGCGATGCACTGGAGCCAGGGGTCGAGGTCGGCCGGGTTGGTCAAGGCCGCGAACAGCAGTTTCTCGTTGCGTCGCCGGGTTTTCTCGTAGCCCAGCGAAAAGGCCGTGGCCGGTGGCGAGCCCGTGAAATACTGGCTGATCTTGCGGGCGATCAGGGCCTGGCGGTCGTTGCCGAACAGGAAGGGGACGGTTTCGCGGATGTATTCCTCGCTGGCGTGATTGACCAGGAGCGCGAACTGGCAGTGGCGCCGCTCCGTCAGATAGCGGCTGAAGGCGGCGAGGGTGCTGTCGTCCCGGATGAAGCTGTCCTCGACGAGAAGATGCCCCTGGCTCCAGGCGTAGGCCGTCAGGAGGTGGCTGTCGAGGTAGAGGAAACGGCGGTGGCTCATGTCGGCAGTTTACTGATGACGTCGTAAATCGGGCCGATGACCGAGAGCATGATCCAGCCGAGCAGGGCGCCCATGAACAGCGTCAGGATCGGCTCGATCAGCGCCTGCGCCTTGCCGACCGATTCCTTGACGTCGCGGGTGTAGAAATAGCTGACATTGAGCAGCGCCCGGTCGAGCGCTCCGGAATTTTCGCCGACGCGCAGCATGCGCACCACCAGCGGCGGAAACAGGCCGGCGTCGCGGAAGGCGGCAGCGACGTTGCGACCCTCGCGGATGGCTTGCTCGGCCCGTTCCAGCGCCAGGCGGATGACCTGATTGCCGACGATGTCCTCGGTGGCGCGGATGGATTCGAGGATGGGGATGCCGGCGGCGTAAAGCATGGCGAAAGTGTTGGCGAAGCGCGACAGGATGATTTTTTTCAGGATGACGCCGACGAGCGGCAGGCGCAGCTTGATGCCGTCGAACCAGGTGCGGGCGAGCGGGTTGCGGCGAATCAGCAGATAACCTGCCATGGCGGCAAGCAGGGGCAGCGACAAGATTACCTGCCAGTAAGCGACCAGCAGGTCGGAGACGAAAAACAGCGCCTGGGTATGTGGCGGCAGGGTCTGCCCCATGTTTTTTACAAAGGACTTGAGCTGCGGCACCATGTAGATCATCAGGAAAATTGTGGCGGCGCTGACCACGATGGCGATGAAACTTGGGTAGAGCAGGAGCTTCTTGGTTTGCGAGATCAACTCGTCTTCCCAGCGCAGCGATTGCCCGATGCTGTCGAGCACTGCCGGCAACTGGCCGCTGTTTTCGCCGGCCCGCACGAGATTGACGAAAACCGCCGAGAACACGTCGGGATGGGCTTCCAGCGCCTGCGACAGGGTTTGGCCGCCCTCGATGTTTTCGATCAAGGCCGCCACCACGCTGCGAAAGCGCGCCTGTTCGATCGAGTCGCGCAGATCGGAAAGGCCATCGAGAATGGGCACGCCGGCGCGCGTCAGTTGTTCGAGATGAAAGCAGAAATTGATCAACTCCGGCCGCGGCACCCGGCGCGGCCCGCCCAGCGCCCGGTGTTCGGCCAGCTTGCCGGTGACCAGATCGAGATCCATGCGCTTGAGGCGCATTTCGAGATCGGCCAGATTGCTGGCGTCGAGCCGGCCGGTGGTCATCCGACCCGCGGCGCTGACAGCCTTGTAGTCGAATAGCATGCGTGCGCCCTTACATCCGGTCGGTCAGGTCGACCACGCGCGCCAGTTCTTCCAGCGAGGTGGCGCCGTCGAGCACGCGCCGCAGGCCGTCTTCGGCCAGCGTGCCGAAGCCTTGGGTCAGCGCCCGACTGCGGATTTCGTGGGTGGTCGCGCGGCGGGCGATGAGATCGTCGAAACCGGCGTCGATGCGCAGCACTTCCATGATCGCGCTGCGTCCGCGATAGCCCTGGAAATCGCAGCGCTCGCAGCCGATCGGGCTGAACAGCACCGGCCGCCGGCCCTCGGCGAGCGGGCCGAGCAGCCGCAACTCGTGGCTTTCGGCGTGATAGGGTGACTTGCAATGCTCGCACAGGCGACGGATCAGGCGCTGGGCGACGATGCCGATGATGTTGCCGGCCATGATGTCGGGCAGCACGCCGATGTCGAGCAGGCGCGGAATGGCGCCGATGGCCGAATTGGTGTGCAGGGTGGTGAATACCTGGTGGCCGGTCATGGCGGCGCGGAAGGCCATTTCGGCGGTTTCGGCGTCGCGCACCTCGCCGACCAGGATGACGTCCGGGTCCTGGCGCATCATCGAGCGAATGCCGTTGGCGAAATCGAGCTTGGCGTTTTCCACCACCGAGGTCTGGCGCACCAGGGCCATCGGGTATTCGACCGGGTCTTCGAGGGTCATGATATGGATGCCCTCGGCGTTGATGTGATTGAGCACCGAGTACAAGGTTGTTGTCTTGCCGCTGCCGGTCGGGCCGGTGACCAGGATGATGCCTTCCGGCCGGGCGATCATCAGTTTCAGTTGGTGCAGGTGTTCCTCGGCCAGGCCCAGTTGTTCGAGCGGCACGATGCCTTTTTGCCGGTCGAGAATGCGCAGCACGATGTTTTCGCCGTGGATGGTCGGCTGGCTGGCGACGCGGAAATCGACGGCGCGGCCGGATACCGACAGGCCGATGTGGCCGTCTTGCGGCGCCCGCGTCTCGGCGATATTCATGCCCGACAACACCTTGATGCGCACCGTCATCGCCGGCCAGTAGGATTTGTGCAGGGCGCGGATCTGCCGCAGGATGCCGTCGATGCGGTAGCGGATACGGAGAAAGCCGGATTCCGGCTCGAAATGGATGTCGGAGACTTCGCGCTTGACGGCATCGGTGAGGATCGAGTCGATCAGGCGCACGACCGGCTGGCTGTATTGATCGTCGCCGGACGAAATGCTCTTCCAGTCGATCTCGCCGGTTTCGATCTCGTGCAGGATGCCGTCGATCGACAACTCGTGGCCGTAATACTGGTCGATGGCGCGGTCGATTTCCGATTCGCCGGCGAGCAGGGTTTCGATTTCGGCGCCCTCGTCGAGCAGGGCGCGCACGCGGTCGAGGCCGATGATTTCGTTGACGTCGGCAATGGCCAGGGTCAGACGCTGGCGGCGCTGGTCGTAATCGAGCGGCAGCAGGTGATAACGTTTGGCCAGTTCGCGCGGCACCATTTTCAGCGCCAGCGGATCGACCACCGCGTGCGACAGGTCGATGCTCTGCTTGCCCAGGCTTTCCGACAGCGCCTGGCGCAAGGTGGCCTCGGTGACGAAGCCGAGCGAGACCAGGAGCTTGCCGATCGGCTGGTTCTGCTTCATCTGTTCGAGCAGCGCGATGCGCAACTGGTCTTCCGAGAGGATGCCTTCGGAAATCAGGATCTGGCCGAGCGGCGGGCGTTGCGGCGCGGAGTGATGCATCACGGCGAAAGGTCGGCCAGGCGGCGGCGCGCCTGTTCGCTATCGAAGGAGGCCGGCCGCTGCGTGGCGGCCTCAAGGGCCAGTTGGTAATGTTGCGCGGCGAGGCGGGGCTGGCGCAACTGGTCGAGGCTGACCGCCAGGTTGAACAAATAATCGGGATTGTCGGCGTCGGCGGCGACGGCGTTGAAATAGCACGGCTGCGCCTCGGCCCAGCGCTGCTGGCGGGCGTAGACATTGCCCAGGGCGAAATTGAGTTCGGCCGATTGCGGCTGGCTGGCGAGCAGGGTTTTCAGTTGGCTTTCGGCCAGCAGCGCATCGCCGCCGGCAGCGCGGCTGGCCAGCGCCGCCGCCTGCGCCGCCGGATTGCCCGGATCGGCGGTCAGCGCCCGCTGCCGCCATGCGTCCGCCTCGCTCTGCCGGCCCTGATGCTGGGCAATGGCGGCCAGCGCCAGCAGGGCCTCGATCTGGTGGGGATTGCGTTGCAGCGTCTGGAGGAAATCCTGACGGGCGCCCTGCAAGTCGCCGGCTTGCAGGCTGAGGTGCGCCTGGACGAGATTGGGATCGGCGCGCGGCGGGGTGCGGGTCAGGCTGATCGGCGGCGTGGCCGGGAGCGGCTCGGGGCGCGGCTGCGGCGCGGCGCGCGGGACGGGCGCGAACGGCGGCGCGTCGTCCACGGCGGGCGGCGCGGCCTGCCGCGTCACGGCGATCGGCGGCGCTTCAGCCGGCGGCGGGGCGTACTCCGCTGGCGGCGGGTAGTAGGGCAAGGGGGTGGCCGGCGGCTGCGGGCGGCTGGCGGCGAGTTGCCCCTGGCCGACGCCCAGGTCGCTGACCCGGTACCAGACGTAGCCGCCAATGCCGAGGCCGGCCAGCGTCAGCGCGCCGAGCGTGAGCCAGAACAGGCCGCGCCTGGCGGCGGGCGCGCCTTCCTTGACGGTGAAGCTGTTGCGGGTACGCGGGCCGTTGGCGGCGGGCGGCGCGTAGCTTGACGCTTTCGGCCGCGGCGCTTGCGCCGAGCGGGCCAGTTCGGCATCGACGGCAGCGAGATGGGCGGCCAGATCGGGCAGCGGACTGCTTTCCGCCGCCTCGCGCGCCAGCGGCTCCAGGCTCAGGCGATTCGCCTCCTTGTCCGCCTGCTGGCGGGAGGCTTTGCTTGCTTCCGCCCGTTTCAGGGCATCCATCAACAGGCTCATGCCGGTTCCTCAGCGGCGGGGCTGGATGTCGAAGGGCCGCGCTTCGCTCGGCTGGGCGAAGAAGTCGTTGCCGGGCAGGTAGGCGCGCAGATTGGCGTAGTCGCCGTCGATGCTCGGGTCGTGGATGACCACGGGGCGCAGCAGGATGACCAGTTCGGTTTTCTGCGCCCGGTTGTTGCGGTTGTTGACCATTTCGCCGAGGAGCGGAATCTGGCCGAAGAGGGGGACGCGCTGGGTCTGGTAATCGATCTTGTCCTCCATCAGGCCGCCGAGCACGGCGATGTTGCCGCTGGCGACGCGCATGATGGATTCGATTTCCTTGGTGCGGATGACGGGCACCTTGTTATGGATGGGCGGGGTGCTGTTCAACAGATCGGGATTGGGATCGTCCACCTCGCCGGCAACCGAGGTGATGGTCGGGCGGACATTGAGCGTGATGGCGCCGGTGTCGCTGATCTGCGGCGTGACACTGACCACCAGGCCGACCGAGACCGACTGCGGGGTCGTCGTGTAGGTCTTTTCGGTGGTGACGTTGGAATTCATCGTGGTGTCGGCCTTGACGTTGAAATACACGTAATTCTCGACCACCTTGAGCAGCGCCGTCTGGTTGTTGAGCACGGAGAGGCGCGGGCTCGACAGCACCTTGGTGGTGCCGAAGGTATCGAGCAGGGTGACAATGGCATTGGGGTCGCTGCCCCGCTCGTATTTCAGATTGGCCGAATTGGGTGTCAGGGTGTCGCTGATGAAGGAAAAAGCGCCGCCGCGCACCAGGCTGTTCCAGTTGATGCCCTGCTGGTAGCCGTCATTGAGGGCGACTTCGACGATGGTGGCCTCGATCAGCACCTGGCGGCGGGCCGAATGGGAGACGCGGTCGAGGAATTCCTGGATGCGGCTGTGCTGGCGCTGGGTGGCGCGGACGCTGACGACGCCGGTTTCGGCATTGATGATGACCGAGGCGGCTTCGCGGAAGGTGCTGGTGCGATAGACGGTGGTGCCTGTGCGCTGGCTGTTGGCGGTCGGCGCGGCATTGCCTTGCAGGGCGTTGGCGATGGCCTGAACGGCGTTGCGGCCGGCTTGCGGCAGCGCAGCGGCGCCGCTGGCGGATTGCTCGGCGCTTTGTTCGACGAAGGTTTCGCTGGAGCCTTCCGGCAGGACTTTGTCGGTTTCGCGCAACAAATCCTTGATGTTCTTTTCCAGCGATTCCCAGAAGCGGTTTTTCGACAAATTCTCGATCTGCGTGCTCGACACATTGCCGGCGCCGCTGCTGGCCGTGGCCATCGTGCTGGTGTTGCCGGCGACGCCGGTGGTGATCTGGGTATTGGTCGACACGGTGGCCGTGGTGCTGCGCGCCATGTTGACGTAATCCACCTGGTAATGCCGGAGGAAGGGCGAATCGGGCATCACCGCGAGATTCGGGCCGTCCAGTTCGAAGCGCATGTCCACCTGGCGGGCGATGCGGCTGAGGATTTGCGGCAAGGTCTGGTCGATGGCATTGAGCGAGACGAGGCCGGTGATGCCGGGGTAGATGTCGACATTGACCTTGGCGTCGCGCGCCAGGGCGAAGAGGAGATCATGCACCGGCACGT
>Ga0123354_10000940_pt1 | contig 32814 bp, 33 predicted proteins | sample TergutLab28metaG_2_FD_97872 | JGI IMG/M metagenome (GOLD analysis project Ga0123354, IMG submission 97872) | Labiotermes labralis P4 segment gut microbial communities from Petit-Saut dam, French Guiana - Lab288 P4 | ecosystem: Host-associated > Arthropoda: Insects > Digestive system > Gut ... | reverse complement strand
GATTTTGACCATGTTTTTAGTTGGGTGGGTGCGGTATTTTTGGAAAGGTGTTTTGCAGAGTTTGGGTGGTGAGGTAGTGTGTCGTAAGATAACTCGGGTGGGAAATTATTTTGGGACAAGACAGAATAAATGAATACACACCATTTAGCAAAGACCCTCAACCTAAACCCCAAAAAACACACCAAACACCATGCTTTTATCATAATCGCATTAATGGCCCTAAACCTGTTCGCAGCGGTTTCTCTAACCCAAGCACAGGTCACGGTATCCACATCATCATCAACAGCAACAGCGGCAGGGGTTGCATCGGCTCTGCATACAAACGGAGCCTATATTCTTGATACTAACGGAAACTCGGTTTATCTGCGTGGTATGGGTCTTGCTGGATTTGCACCAAACCTTATCCTCTGGGACCAAGACACAACTGATAGCTGGAGTAACCAATGGAACTACCACCCCCAAGAAACCATGGAACAAACCTTTAAAACCCTAAAAGACCAATGGCACCTAAACTATATCCGCGTCTTTATCTACCCCAGCTGGTACTACCGCGACAACATCACCCCCGCCCAAGAAGACCCAATCAGCTACTCCGCTCAAACAACCCCCATTAGCATCAAAGCCTATCTCCACACCCTAATTCAAACTGCAGACAAATACGGTCTATATGTTGATCTTGTCCCCTACATGCTCACACCTTCCGCAAGCAGTTTCGGTGGAGACCCCTACGCAAGCCAAGGATACGGCTGGCAAGGCCTACCCCTAGAAGGCTGGGACGAACCCGCACAACGCTTCCTAACCGATGCAGGCTACAGCAACGGCAAAGAACTTGAATTCTGGCACTGGTTCTGGACCGATATAGCAAACACCTACAAAAACTACCCCAACGTCATCTTTGAAGCCTGGAACGAACCCAACCTAGGCACTGACAACGACGCCATACCCCAAGGCTACATGCAATACCTCAAAACCATGTACAGCGCTATCCGCACAACAGGCGCCACAAATCTAATCATGATGCAGTGGCACATGGGCTGGCACCCAAACACCTGGGGCAACGACCTAAGCTGGACAAACCAAATCACAACCGCCATACCCCAAGCAACAAATCTAGTGTTCACAACTCACCTCTACTACTACGCACCCACTGATCTTACAGCCTACTGGAAAACAGACTACGACGGACTCAAAACCCAACTAACCACTGCAATCAAAACCATGGGCGTCAACGCACCCCTAGTCATAAACGAACAAGGCTCCTGCCTAACAAAATCAAACAACAAACAAAACGACTACACCTGGTGGCAAAACCTCCTAAAAGCCCAATACGACCTAAACATCGGCGCAGGCGCATACTACTGGCTAAGCGACACAGGCCTAGGCAACATCTACTCCGGCGAAACCATGCTCACAAACCACTACACCCCAAACACCATGGGCCAAACATACATCAACACATACAACACCAAACCCACCACCACCCCACCACCAACAACAATAAAACCTACCGAAACACCCACAAAACCAACTGAAACACCCAAACCCACCGCCGCCGCAACAACTACCCCTCAGCCAACTTCCCAACAACCCCAACTAACTATTCCAACAATACCCTCACTGCTCCCCCAACCAACCCAAACACCAGCCGCAGCAGCTATCCCCCAACCCCCAGCCTCAACATCACCACAAACAACCCCAACCCCAGCCTCCTCAACTACCCCTGTACCCCTAGAGAACCCAATTCAAAACATCATCTGGGGATACCTCTACAGACACTGGCTAATCTTCTACTGGCCCCAAAACAACGCATGGTATATATCCCGATGGTAAACACCATCTTTTCCCTTTTGTTTAACTCTATTTATTTTTCAAGTTGACCCTTCATAAACCCAGTTGCCCAAGCGGTATGCTTAAACCCAAAATGCAATGGCAATAAAAACATCTGTTTTTGGCGCAAAAACCTATACGCCGCAAACGAATAAAGCACCCCAGTAACTAACCCCGCCATAGGTGACATCCGCGGAAAAGAAAAACCCTCCCGAGTCTGCACAAAACTTTTTTGACAACCATACCCATACCAAAAATATTTCCTCCAAAGATCTCTAGGCGTAGATAAGCCGCCATGTAGCTCATAGAATTCTGCAGCATTAGCCTCAAGCTGCCACCCCGCCTTTCTTATACGCAAAACTAAATCCGTATCCTCCCCCGCACCTTTGATGCTCTCATCAAACCCCCCAGCCTGCAGCACAGCAAGAGTGCGAAAAGTCGTGCCGCCTGTACCCACAAGCTTATCTGTTTTCCAAAGAAAACTCTTGGGCCTACCAAAACTCTTCTGATTAACAATATGAGGCGCAATTTCAAGATTTAAAATACTATTGCCCAAAACCAGCTTGAAGACCCCAGCAGTTATCCCCACCTTGAGATTCTTCTGCATAACTCCAACTTGCACTCTTACATAACCAGGCGTTAGGATCTCATCGGCATCAACAAAGAGAATGAATTCCCCATCAGCATTTTTCACAATACAGTTTCGCGCATGCCCTAAACCCTGACCAGAAGTTCTAAACGCCTTTACTCTGCTACCCAACATAACCCTATAGCGGCTAATTATCTCAGGCGTTCTATCTTGACTGCCATCATCAACAAAGATAATCTGAAGCCTTTCTTGAGCATAATCCTGCACAAGAATACTCTCCACAGCATCTGAGAGAAAAGCCTCACCATTACGAACACAAATACCCACCGTCAAAAGCGGATCCATGCAATCGCCTAACCAACCTCAAAAAACAAACCACAACAAACCACAAGTCCCATAGACCGATCAGCCAACCAGTTAACTGCCAAGCAGACATACCAAAATATGCTAAGGGCTAGTTGAGTTTGTGGCCATATCCGTTTAGATGCGCATTACAAAAACCGTAAAACCAAGCTATACGCTTGTAGGTATAGTGCATCGGCAGCAAGAAAAACGCACTGTTATGCGTTAACAGATACGCGCCAGGAGCGCGCAGTATGCCTGCTATAAACCCTGCCATAGGGGTCATTTGTAAAAGATTTACCGAGCATGGGTCTTTGTGGTAGATGTAGTGTCCGCCGCGCCCATACCAAACATATTGGTTCCAAAGCGACTGCCAAGAAGCCCGAGTGGACTCAGTGAATCTCTCCTGAGTCATTGCTAACTGCCAGCCCTTTGTTCTAACGCGATAAGCTAAATCAGTATCCTCAGCAGCACCATTTATTTTGGTGTCAAAGCCGCCGACTTGACGAACGGCTTCCACGCGATAGATTGCGCCCTCAGCTCCCGGTAAAAAACCATATTTAGATGCCCTGCCAGGACGGCCAAAAACCGAATCCACCGCATAAGCAACATTTTCCAGATCCGCCGCTAATCCATGACCAATATGGAGTGTATAGGTTCCACCGGCAATTCCAACGTCTGGGTTTTGTTCCATAAACAAAACTTGATTCTCCAAATAGTCAGGCGCAAGAATCATATCCGCATCAAGCCAAACAATGTATTTACCGCTGGCTTTCTCTATAACCATCTGACGAGCAATACCTAACCCCTGAGTTTCTCGAAAAATCTGTATCTTACCAAAACCCGATTTGAGCTTGGCTTTAATTATCTGCAAAGTACCATCTTTACTGTTACCATCAACCACAATTACCTCAATATTGTGTGATGGAAACGTCTGCATACAAAGACTCTCCAGCGCTGTTTTGATGATTGCGGCACCATTTTTTACACACAGCCCCACCGTAACCCCAATCTGCGAATCCAAACTATCCCCTCAAATTCAAATAAACTCAAAATTACACGCTTGCTTGGTTGGTGTTGGTGTTGTTGTTAGATTAGTTGTTTTTCTTGGAGCATTTGTTTGTTTAGAGCAGAGCGGGCGCCCTCAACGGGTTTCCAGAATCTAAATTTGCGTTTTGCCAAAAAAGACATCAATGCAGTCAACAAAATAATGTTGTTTTGAATCAGTTCTATTGCGGTTGTTTGGGTTTTTTTAACCGCAAACACCACCCCAAGCACTACAAGTATACCCAGCGCCAAAAAAGGATAGCTAACCATAACTGCTATTGTTAACGCCACCAACACAACTAAGAGCAAAGGGTTGAACAGGTGCAGAATGATCTCAGGTATGGCGATGCGTTTGGGCATCAAAAGCTTACCCTGAATTAGCAGGTTGAGGCATCTTGCCCAGAGTTGTTGGAGATGGCTTGCGCGTCGAATTTTTATGGTGAATTTGTCTTGCCAAGCTGTGGGGCTGATGGTAAAAAAGCCAATTTCGGGAATCAGCAGGGTACGTTTATTGGTTTGGATTATATCCAGAGCGGTTCCCGAGTCATCAGTAGCGTGATTGAATTTGTTTAGCAGACTTTTTTTGTAGGCTGCAAAGCCGCCTTGAAAGAAAAGCGTCGAGTACAGTTTTGACTCGCCTATACGTATTGCCTGAACAGTGTTATTGTAGGTCTGCTCGCCCCGTGTTACCCAGGTGTCACCGGCGTTTAGAAGCTGTTCACGTGCAGTTATGGCGCCAACGCTTGGATCGGAGAGATAGCCAAGCGATTTTTGGAGTATATCTTTGGGCCAAAAACAATCCGCATCAGAAATTATAACAATCTCGGATTGAATAGTTTTTAGAACTTGATTTAAACACCCTGTTTTTCCCAGATGCTCTTGACTATCAAAAACTCTAACTCTAAATTGCAAACGGTGTTCTGAGATGTACTGCGCTACAATTTTTAGCGTGTCATCGGATGAGGCATCATTGACAACAATAACTTCCATCTTTTCAGCTGGATAGACTACTTTGGCAAGATTTTCAAGTTTTAAACCAATAATCTGTTGCTCATTATAAACCGGAATAAGAATAGACACCGAGGGCAAAAAATCAGAGTCGATGTCAAGATCCCATTTTCTCTGCGAACATTGCCTCATATACAAAAAATAGAGACCTGGAACACCAAAAAACACTATCCCCACTCCCACCCAAACAAACAATAGTGGCAGTAGTAGCCAAACCAAACCTAAACCCCCGTTAGCGGCCTTCTCGGAAAACTCGAAACGTCTCTGTTGCCTGCTGTTCCCCCGAGACGCCAATAACCGCCCCACTTAACCCATCTAGATTTGCCAAGTAGCCAACAGCTTCGGCTGGTTTGAGATATCCCGCCGCCAAAACACTCATAGCTATAACCTCCGCACCGCTGGCACGTTTGAGCGCCTCTTCACATTGTTGCTTTGTGGGACACATTTGAAACCCCACCTTGTTAAATGAAGCCGTTAACGTTAACTTGCCTAAATCAATATCCCAATCCCTAAATTTATCAACCAAAATCGAAAAGTTACGTGTCTCAAACCCAGGACGAATATGGCGGCTCTCAAGAAAATCTATATAACCCCTAAAAAGCGTCTCCATATTGAGCGCTAAGGCCATATCAGTAACAATCTCATGAAGCATAAACGCCTCCAACTTTACGTTACTGTTGTTGTTGGCTGAAGAAGCATTTTTTATGCGTGATAACTCGTAGGCTGTATAGGTTTTGAGTAGCGCTAAGAGGTTAAAGCGTGCAAGCCCGCCTATATTTGAGGCAAGGACTTTGGCGTTGGATGAGAAAACCATCTCTTTAGCCAAATTCATAGCTAACCCCGACACACCCCCTGTCTGAGTAGCTTTTCGAACATACTCATAAGCATAAGGCGCAATAGCGTATAGACGCACCTTGGAGGCGTTGGGGTTTTTTTGAAGCTGCTTGATTATTGAAAGGGTGACTTCATCGACACTAAACATAAACCCCTCTGCACCACACTCAACAGCACGCTCAACTATACGAGCTGCCTGTTGCTGAGCACTTTTTTGAGATTGATCCAAACTGCGTTCTCTTGCTTTCTGCTGAGAAAGATGGCTAATACCATGAAAGGGATTATCCCCGACAAACAAACTTAGCTGTTTACTCATTTGCCTGCTGCCTTACCTGCTCTAAAATATAATCCACCTTGAGAGTGTTTTTGAAACTTGATTCAGTGGGTTCTCCTTTGATTAGAGCATGGATGAACTGCTGGTTTTCACGGTAATATTCCGGTCCACCTAAGAGAAAACCCACATTATCAGCCATATCATGACGATACCACCTCTTTGGCACAGAACCACTAAGAGTTAATTTAACCACGTCGTCATTAACATCCAAGGTGCCTTTTGTGCCTTGGATTGATAACCCAAATTCAGGCATACGATAATTGTTTTTGCGCCAAGAAACCTCAAAATGCCCCACTAAGCCCTCTTTGTTGGTAACACTAAAACCTATATCATCCTCTGAACCAAGCGAAATCTGTGAGTTGACTTTTGTTTCTGTGACTTTGAGGTCGCCAAAAAGCCACTCTGCCAAATCAACCACATGCGAACCCAGATCCTCAATAACCCCGCCCCGCGCCTTTGATAACGTAGAACCTGAGGGTGCATCGGCAAAATCTGAGGAAAACGCATAGGCCTCAAAACTCTCCAACTCACCTAGCACTTCTTTTTCTAAGAGCTGTTTAGCTTGATTAAAAGTAACTCCGAAGCGCTTCATATAGCCCACCATGGTGATGCCCTCCTTCTGATGTTGCTCAGAGAGCGCACACAACTCAGCAGAATGACTATAGTTAGAGGTGAGCGTTTTTTCAACAAATATATTCTTCACAAGATCCGCATCATAAATCTGCTTAATTATGCTATAGTGTGACGGTATGGGTGTTAGAACATAGATGGCATCAAGATCCAACCCCGAAAACCCCTCCAAAGTATCGGTGATTTGAGCCCCCCGAAAAGCCCCCTTAGCTATTTTGCGCATTAAGCGGCTCTTATCACACAAAGCCCCAACCTCAACATTAGCAAACGTGCTTAACAGACAAGCATGCATAATACCCATCTTACCCAAACCCACAACACCAACCCTAACCATAGAATCACTCACTACCAAATTATCACACAAAAAAATCAGTAACCTCAAAACTAAACAAAAGGACGCTGGTCAGCTCATTAAAATCTTACACAAACACATATGCATTATTACCGCAACACATTTTGTCTGCTCAATTATTACTGTGCATCTCAGTTCTTATTGTGCATATATGCATAACAATTTTATTCATCTGCATCCGTATTTTTGACTATGAGCCAAATCATAGCGCAGCTTCGTGAAGAATTAAAAGCCAACGCCGACCCCCAAACCCAAGAAGGAGCTAAACGTTACTTCAAAGAACCCATAATCACCTATGGGGTCAAAAATTCTACCACACACCAAATCAGTTGCAAAAACTGGACAAACAACATCAAAAATTTAAGCAAACCCGAGATTTTTGCACTCTGCGAAACACTCCTCAGCTCAGGTGTTATGGAAGAAGCCTTTGTTGCCGCCGAGTGGTTGCCAAAAATCGTTGACCAATTCCAACCAGACGACCTGATTACTTTTGAACGCTGGATTGATACCTATATCGACAATTGGGCTAAATGTGACACTTTTTGCAACCACACCGTGGGCGATTTCATGATGAAATTCCCCCAACAAGTGGGTACCCTTATGGTTTGGGCAAAATCCCCCAACCGCTGGCTCAGACGCGCCGCCGCAGTAACACTCATCGTCCCCGCAAAAAAAGGTCTATTCTTAGATGAGTCCCTTAAAATCAGCGACCTGCTTCTAACCGACACAGATGATTTAGTACAAAAAGGATATGGCTGGCTGCTAAAAGCCCAAACAGAAAAACACCCCACCGAAATCTTAGCCTACGTTATCAAAAACAAATCAACCATGCCCCGAACAGCCCTGCGATACGCAATTGAAAAACTACCCAAAGAACAAAAAACCCAAGCCATGAAAAAAGCCTAACCCTCTTGAAAGCCCCAAGCATATCCACATAAAATCTGAATTTAGTATATTAGCTGGTGGCAATTTTTGAGTGATACTGGTGCCTGTGATAGTGTATTGTGATTTGGCTGGACCTCTGTCAGCTATGGATCTGTGAGCCAAAAAATTTATTATCCATCGACAGTTTCAAATGGGAAGAGGTAAGACAGATGTTTGAATATAAAAGTGAAGTTTTAACAACAAACATAAAATGGGTCGATGACAAAACTAACGAGACAGACATAGCTCGCCTTGATGAATTAATCAACAAACGAACCCAAGAAGGCTGGGAACTTGTCACATATTCCTATATGGCAAATGGAATCACTGCACATCTACACAGCGCCATATTAATTACCTTTAGAAAAGAAAAGTAGCATATGTAGTTCTGGCCACGCAAATGAAATTTACTCTCATTTGGCCAAACACAACAACCCACTACAACCCTGCATAAACACTTACCAAGCTAAATACACACAAATTACACAGTTAACGTACATGATTCGGTAGCCCGTTAGGTCTCAAGGGAAAAGCTTTCTGTTAAAATTCGCTTCATTATGCCTAATCCATGTCTGAGTTTGAGTTTTTTTTCTCCCATTCGGTTTCGATAGTCTATGGGCACTTCCATGATGCCATATCCTCTGCGCTCCACAATAGTGTTCATTTCTGCTTCTACATCAAAGCCCTTGCTTTTGGGTTTCCAGCCGTCTAAGGCTTCGGTTCGCACTACCCGCAGACCCGAGAGTGGGTCTCCTAGGTTTACTCCATTCATAACCAGCTGAGCAAAAGCCAAGAGTTTGTTGCCCACATAGAAGGGGTTGGTTATTGTTTTTGAGAGATTGTATTGGCCTTTGAAACGATTCCCAATAACCATACCCACATGTGGATTAGCTTCTAAGATCTCGACCATCTGAGGAATGTACTGTGCGGGGTAGGTATAGTCGGCATCAGTGAAGACAATATATGGAACTTTTGCGGCCATTGTTTTAATACCCTGAAACATGGCGGCCCCTTTACCTATGCCCTCTTGGAGCATAACGTCTGCGCCCCTGTTTTTGGCTATCTCGATGGTTCGATCCACACTGTTGCCATCAACCACAACCATGTAGGGGTTATTTAGAATTTTTTGCATCTCATCTATGGTTGGCCCTATGCCTTCTTCCTCATTTAATGTTGCAATAATCACAGATATGCTTGAGCTTAGTTCAGTTACCACAGAAAAAGTCCTCCAAAACCCAGACCGGCGTTAAGAGTTACTCGGGGAAACGAACTTTTAAAGCTCTAAGGATAAGATATCCCGAACAAACCCCAAATGTTCTACTACCACAAAAAACAAAAAAACAACGATATCTCATGGATTACCGGAAACATTGGTTTAGAGGCATTTTGTTCGATGTTAAAAGGTATAGGTTATGGTGAAGAGGTGGAATTTTTCGTCGAGGATGGCATGTATTATTTTCCAGGAGGGTTGGTTGTAGAGGCGGTGAAAGAAAAATCCGAAGCGAAATGGCGGCAGGGCTCCTTTTTTTAGGGATTTTACATAAAGTTTATCTTTATTTTTAAAAATGACCCATAAATGCACTTTTTCACCATAGAGTAGCTCGTTTAGCCATGATGGACTTTGGATATAGCCGTGTTTTGCGACACGTTTTAACTCTCTAACCAAACCTCCCGGGTTCTCTATATGCTCAATTAGGTAGTAGCTGGTTACAAAATCAAAGGTTTTATCTCTAAAGGGCAATGCGGTACAGCTACACATAACAAACGGTTTTCCGCTTGTAACTAAATTTCTCATATTTCGATCAGGCACGGGTTTAACGTTTAAGTCACAGAGCACATTGGCCTTGGGAAAGGGGTTAGATCCACAAGCTATGTCTAAACAAAGAACTGAATCAGTGGGGTTAAAGCCTATGGTTTGGTGAAATTGTTGTTTACCTAATTTGAAGCGGTCTAGCTCAGATTCACGGATGGGAAACCGCTGAGATACCCTATTTTGTTCGTTTTGAGACATAAGTAATAACCAATCAAACCTTAGATGCCGCAATTTTGAGGGTGTCATTTAGGGCTTCACAGATGTGCTGGATGGTCTGTTTGGTTAGCTGATAGTGCATAGGTAAACACATCACCTGCTTTAGCACCCGCTCAGCTGAGGGCATATCACCCATACGGGTCCCATAGGTCTCCATGTAGTAGGGGTGAAGATGACAGGGCGGATAGTAGATATGCCCCGTTTCAATTCCAAATTTCTCTTTAAGCGTCACTGTAGCTTTTTGGCGATTAATTTTCTCTGAGAGTTTTAGAGGATATTTGTAGTAACTATGCCGAATATTTGAAGGAGTCTTAAATAGAGTAATCTCTTCGATATCTTGCAGGGCTTGTTCATACCAGACAGCGATTTGGTTGCGCTTTAGCAAAAACTCTTCTAAATGTTCTAACTGATGAAGACCCACAATGGCTGCAGGTTCACTTAACCGCCAATTATCTCCCAACACCACCATCTGCCGATCAGCATTTTGACCACAGGAACGTATACACCGAGCGGCATCAGCTAATTCTTTATCATTTGTTAGGATCATGCCGCCTTCGCATGATGTCATAACTTTGGTGGGATAAAACGAAAAACAACCCACATCCCCAAATGTCCCCGCTTTCTGGTCATCAAGGGTTGCTCCATGAGCATGCGCACTATCTTCTAGAAGAAACAGACCTTTTTCTCTACAAAATTCTGCGAGTTCTTGTATCTGAGGACAAATCAACCCCGCAATATGCACCACAATAACCCCCACGGTCTTTGAAGTAACTCTACGTTTAGCATCATCTATGTCAATGCAGAGAGTATGGGGATTCATATCTGCAAAAACAGGTTTGCCACCCGCCAAAACCACACTATTAGGCGTTGAAACAAACGTATTGGTCGGAACAATAACTTCTTTGTTCTGCACCCCCAAACATCGCAGAGCAACATCTAGCGCCGCAGAACCCGAACTCACCGCAACACCATACTTAACCCCCGTATAGGCGGCAAATTGATGTTCGAATTCTTGGCTAAACGGTCCATCAGTTAATTGCCCACTCTTTAACATCTGCGCCATATCAGCCAAAATAGCCTCTAAGCTATCACTTGAAAAATAAGGCAAAGCCGACGAAACACTCATCTTTATCTCTCCTCCTCTACCAGGGTTTTCCACCTGTACAAAATAGATAATCTACAACTGAGAGGTTGTCAACAAAACCCTCTGTTGTGGTTTGGGAGTATTTGGGTGGGGTGAATTCTTGGAAAATAAGCTCAATGCCCTGCTTTGTAAAGAGTGTTTGGTTGATGTAGTCTTTGCTGCCTTTACCTGCTAGTTGGATGTTGGCGCCGACTTGTTTGCATTGGTTGACCAGTAACTCGGTTTTTTTGCCCTCAGCACAAAGAGAAGACCCCAAAACCAGCGGTTTATCTATGTTGAGAAATCCCATGATGCCCCTGATGAGGTGCATGTTTAGATCCATTAGATATGTCCATTCTTGCTGGTAGGTTTCTTCAAAAAAATCAGCGAAATCTACCCAGTAGGGCGATTTGCAGTAACTGTGTTTTAGGGTTGCCCAGTGTTTATGTCTCCATCGCGGTTTACTCTGATTGGCAATTTTTGCATCTTTTATGAGCAGAGGATTGTTGGTGTGCTCTATAGGTACACTTAACCACCGTACTCCCTGGGCGGTCATTATTTTATTTCTACTTATGAAGCCTTGACGCTCAAATTGGATATTATCTTCGATGATAAATAGATCGGCCTGTTGCATTTTATCAAAAAATCCCAGCCAAGGCAAATAATTCGGTTGGTGGCCCGCTGCAATCAAATCTAAGCCTCAAGGTACACCTAAATGCTCAATATAGCGTACAACTTCAAAAGCCTCAGCCGCTGGCAAACCCACCTGGCTTCCTCTGAACGAAGCCAAATTAACCATTGATTCATAGGTGATGTAGCGTTTTGTTTTCTGCGAAAAATGACACTTAAGAGCCGTCCACTTATCATCCACACTAGTCGTTATATCCACAAAATAGGTAGGAGAAAAATTTTGAGTAACCCGAGGCGTCTCATAAGCCAAAATCTGAGGCGCATTTCGAAACGCAGACATGGATACCCAGCCAACTTGACGATGATCCTGATGAATATCATTTACCGTATGGGTGAGAATAGTTTCAGGTTTGTTAGCTATGTAGAAAGCCTCCAAAAAATCTATGGCCTGCCTTGAACAGGGAATCTCGGTATCTGGAAAATCCCCAAAATACACCTCATCTATACCCAACACCGATAGCGCTTCAATGCTTTCTTTGGGTCTAACTTCAGGATTGCCGCTGTGCTCGCCTTTGGACATAAAAACTGCAATAACCTTTTTTCCCAGCTTGGAAGCCGCTTGGATAGTCCCACCACAACCTAACTCTATATCATCAGGATGCGCACCTACAGCTAAAATCGTGTTTGCTCTAAAAACCAAACTAAAACCTCCATAAACTATTCGGTGTTCATTTTTAGCCACAAACTCAAATACCGCTCATGATATTCTAAGCGGCTGGTGGTTTGATTATAAACCCACAACTCAAAAAACAAATTACCATAGTAATTGTTTCTCTCTATATCATATTCTAATTGTGTACTGAGGGGATAGGGTTTGTTGTTAAGCGTGAGCAAATCCACATACCCCGTAGGGCTGAATTGAAAAGACACCTCAAGAGGCACCTCTACAGTCTGATTATTATTTGCAGATACTCTAAAGCTCTCCAAAGCTATCAGGGAACTGCTTGTATGGTTAAAACTATCTGGTCCCGGCTGAGTAGTATTTCGGAACTTCGCCTCAATGGTATAATCCGCATCATAACCCAGCTGATTAGTAACCTCTATAATCAGCTCATAGGTTTCACCCGAGGTAGCATTTGAGGGATAATCGGTTCTATGATTGGAACTAAACAGAGCCATCTCACTAAAAGACTCCTTTTGCGGTGCAATTGTGAGCTGTTGCAGAAATGGAGAAACCACAAGCAACACCCCCACAACACATATGATAACAATAAGAGCTATATTACGCTGAGAGCTCATCTGGTTTTCACCTTCTGATTTTCAAGTTTCAATTGGTTCATCCGTTTGGAATTGTTGATTGGAAAAATCGCTTTGGGCGAGGCAGAGTTCTTGGAGAATTTTTTGCTTAGCAGTGAAATCATTGAGGCGTTTTTCCATATTTTTGCTGCACCGGGCATATTCTTTGTAGGCATCCAAATAATTCTGCCCCTTGCCAGTTAACCGATAAATCTGCTGATCATCCTCAAATCGAATAAGAGCGGCACCCGCAATTTCATTTAGATAACGCTGTAAAACCTTGTAGCTCAAATTAGCCTGATACATAATCTGCGTTTTTTTAGCCTCTCTGCTGACCACAACAAGAATATCAGCAATTATGTCTAGCCTATCGCGATAATTAACCAAACAAACGCCTTCTACTCAAAATTAGATATGCAACCAGCCTCGGCCACTTTTCCGTTGCGCCTGCTTCTCACTATGAACCCCACGGTTGTTGTTGCTATAGTATTCTACAAATTTTTCGTTTTTGCTCTGTGATTTCATAATGATGTTATCTTTGACAAATTTACTCCAGCCACCCACCTGTGGATCAGGGGCAACATAGCGCTCAGGGTCTGCGACTTCATGTTGATGGAGAATATCTTTAAAATTAAGGGCCTTAAAATCCCGAGTCGCATGAATAATGGTGCCCTTATCGATAAAAAGCGAACTGTAATCATCACATGCAATACCCTCAGCACGAACTCTATCATCTACCCTTTCCCGCCAGAGCCGTTTCCACTCAATTTTCAACTCATCAACGAGTTCTTTTTGTTTTAGAACCATAGCTACCTAATTCCCTTCATGACAGAAGCGGACCGAAAAAACTATTTTTAAAATAATAACAAAACAAGGTGAGGTTTAACTAACCTCGACTATAACTTGAAAGCAGAGATTTATTTAAACTACAAGGATATACTGTTCTAGTTTTATTTAGAATTTAGACCATTTTTCTGTATTTTGTCCAATTTTTTAATGAGTAAACCTGTTGTTTGACATAGAACAATGATATTAAACATCGTGACCGCTAATCGGATAAGTATCCGATGTCAAAATTGGATTACACGCAAAAACAAATAGATTCTCTGCAAAAGTTGTGCCGCACGCAAACGCATGAGCGACCGTTTCCAAAAACAGAAACTGAAGTCTATCGTATAAAAAAGTGCTATTGTGGGTCCTAAACTCAGAAAACGCCAAACCTTAAGTTTGTCAAGTTGTTGAGTCGCCTGTAGGCGTGGACTTGGATAAACCATAAAAACAAAGTTTTGTTCTTCAGTTGTTGTTCCCTAACTATCTGACCGGTTCCGACCTCCAGCATTATTCCGATGTTGACAATATTCCGAACACCAAATACTGGCAAAATATTCATGTGATCCCTATCATGTTTGTTGCATCAAAAGCATCAAAAATAATTCACATAATTGGTTGAGCAGTAACTTTTGCGATAACATGATTATTTAATAATTACAGATGTGTTAGTATAAATTTAAGTGGGTATGTTATGGACAAAGAATTCCTAGATAAAATTCAGGAAAGTTTGTCTGGTTTTGCACTTAAGGATGTTTGTTTTTTTGCTTGGTTGTGTGCCGTGCGAGCCTTGCCCTTTCTGGCAATACGCGGAAACTTTGATTACTGGAAGCACACCAACCGCGGGGATCAAAGGCAAAAGTATCTGTTTACGATATTAAAATCACTAGATATCGTCGCCAATGCCTATAACTACGAAACTGCCGCATCTGCCGATACCCGCGTTGATGTTGCCGTTGCCGTACGCGCAACCGCTGCCTATGCCGATACTCGTGCAATTGACGCGGCTGTTCGGGCCGTTGCTGCCGCCGTCCGCGTAGCCACAGTTGACGACTTCGCATTTACCTACGACGCACCCGATACAGTCGCAACCGATGCAGCTGACGCAGCCGTTGAAGCATTCGCCTTCGGTGGATCTACAATCGACTTAAAGGCGATCCTGATTGAAGATTTAAGAAGCATAAAGTCTGGAAATAATGCTTTCAGGAGAAATCTTGCTGTTTATGGGGACTTGTGGGGTAATTTTCAAAGTGCTTTGTGCAAGTTAGGTTGTGAATATTGGGGTAAATGGTACACAAGTTTATTTAAAAAAGGTCTTGTTCTGGATAATGAAGACTATAAAGAAATTCAGGCGCGCCTTAAAGTTCCAGCTGAAATTATGGAACAAGGGGCGGCTGCAGTTGCCCGCTATTTGAAGGAAGCAGAAAAACAAGGAGGTTTAGTTTATGCTCAGCGGGAAACGCGATTAATACTTCTAGGTTCGGCCAGTGCGGGAAAGACAACGTTGGCGAGACGTCTCAACGGAACTTATAGCGATCCTACACCTGAAGAATCAACTCATGGTGTGAACACCGAAATTGAGTTGGATTTTAACGGTGTAAAAACACGTGTGTGGGATTTTGGTGGACAAGTGATATATCATGCATCCCACAGGTGTTTTATGTCGGCAAACTGTGTATACATTCTTGTTGTTAATGCTCGAGAGGAGGAATGTCGCGACATTAGTCGACTCAACTATTGGCTTGATACCATTCGCATTTATTCAGAAAACAAAGCAAAGGCGTTTATTGTCATCAATGAGTCAGATAATCGTAGTCAAAATCTTGAGGATTTTAGCTCTTTCATGGAAGGTGAATACAAATCTATTATCCACAAGTTTTATAGTTTTAATATTTGCAAAGATGTGGCTGGTTTCGATGCTTTTAAGAAAGATCTTACGGCTTATATAGAAAGCGTTGGGCATCAAGCTTTTGGCAAAAATGACAGTCGCGCCATGTGTGAGGTAACAAATCTATTTAAACAAACAAATAAAAAAATTTTGAAAAAAAATGAGTTAGAGGCAATTTTTAGTAGTAATGGTATAAAAAAACATGACCAAAAACGTGTAGTGGAATTATTTGATACCTTGGGTGTCGCACTGAGTTATGCTTTTATGGAGGATTATGTGCTTGACCCTTGTTGGATTAGTCGCGGGGTCTATAAGGTTATTGATTATTTGCAGAAAAATAAGACTGGGCTTATTAAATATTCAGAAGACGTTTTTGATGCAGTGTTTGCAGATGAGAGTAGCATTTATCCAAAGGGTGAAAGGGAGCATATTTTTGATTTGATGGAACATCATAAAATAGGTTTTCGCAATAAAGGTGGTATTTATGGGTTGCTTGTTCCTTGTGCTGCTGCTAGGTTTGTGCCAACGGATGTAATTAATAGTGCAAAGCCCGATAGTCTCATAACGCATGTAGAGCGAGATACACTAGATGAAATTCCTGCTGATTTTTTCAACAGATACCTTTGCAAAAATGAAAATAATATAGCGACGCGCGAAGAAGGAAGCGAAAAAAGAATTGCCGTGTGGCAGGAGGGCATGGTTCTAGCGGGAAACAACGCAAGTGCGACTGTACTAATTTATCATAATAGACGTATAGAGATTACTGTTTGGGGTGAAGAAAAAGAAGCATATCGAGATATGTTGGAAGCACGTATAGATGATCTGCTCAAAGATTATAACTTTTCTGCAATAAAGGATCGAAAAGAAAGAAACGGCAAAATAATAAACTTCATCGGTTTAGTTCTTTCGCGAGCATTACAACCGGGCTTATAAGTGGCTGATGGTTTAAGATTTCTGAAGTGTGAAACGGAAATATGTTAAACCAGTGATCTCTCGATAGAGATCTGAGGATACTCTGATTGATTTAATGTTTCGATTAGCAAGTGCCTCATCAGTCGTTGTTACTATTTAGTAGCTGTGTAAGTTTAGTTTCTACTTTTGCTAATAGTTTCCCTCAATCATATTTTTTTGAATTAACGCCGTAATTGATCACGTAAACTATTGTCCTCTGCATCACATGCTTTTTTTAATTGAATTGACCGTTTAGTATGTGCCTTAAATTAGTGATGATTAAATCCAAAAACTGTTAAACGTCTCTCAAATGCTTCGGTTATTCAACTCTCTCTTTGCAACATTGTATCAAATATTATCTCTTGACTTGTCACGATGGATTTGTATGTGTGGATTTACAACCTTTAAATTCAACTTGTACCTTAGTTTTGCTGTGATTCTCAATGGCAGTATCCGTTACTGTTAAGGATATCTACTCAGAGAAATTTAACGCAGTTTTCGAAAACGATAGCGCATCAAAATGCTTAGAGGGTTTCAAAAAAGACATGCCTCCTGTCCTGGCCGTTTTAGATGACAAAGGCAACTATGCAGGGATGGTGAGCCGTCGCGCCGTTATACGCAGCCGCCTAGACTTAACCCGACTCAAAGTCAAAAATATAATGACCGGTGCCTCCAAAATTAGTTTAGATGACTCGTTGAGTCGTGTAGCAAAACTAATGATTGGCAGCGGTGTACGTCAACTTCCGGTGCTTGAAAAAAACAAAATAATTGGCTTTGTCACTGATGAAAACGTAATTCACGCTTTTGCTGAAGCTCCCTGGGGCAATGCACATGTCGAAACCGTTATGACCCGCGCACCCCACACCGTTGAAACAAATCGCAGTGTTGGCGCTGTTTTGGGTTTGATGCGCGAATACGGCATATCTCATGTTCCCGTCCTAGAACGCGGTCGTCTTGCAGGTATGATCAGCATACAAGACATCTTTGAAAGTCTCTACTTCCCCCCTAAGCGCATGGGAAACACTGACTTTGCAGGTGACCGCATAGCCACTTTGGGCATTGCCGCTAAAGCTATCATGCGACAGCCCGTCATAATTGTTGATCCCAAAAAATCTCTTCATGATTGTGAGGCTTTGATGCACTATCATGACATATCTTGTCTTTGTATAGTTGATGCTGAGCGACTAACTGGGGTTGTTACTAAACTTGATTTCTTAGAGCCTATAAGTCAAATGGAGACAGCTGAGCATCGTCTAACGCTTCAGTTTAGTACCAAAGATCTAGAAATTAATCCTGAGCAGCAGCAATTTATGATGGCTGAATTTGATTCGTTTGCCCGCCGTTTTCAAGGAGCTTTTGAGCGGGGTTCACTATTTGTCTACATGAAAACCCATCGTGGTACCAACACACGCGACACCCCTATGGTTCATTGCCGTCTGCAATTTCGAACAACCAAGGGTAGTTTTGTTGCTGCTGGTGAGGGCTGGGGTGCAGAACCCACTTTCAAAGTTGCACTCGACCGACTCGAACGACGCCTGCTACGAAGCAAAGAACTCTTATCTTACAACCCGCGCTTTGCACGCGATTACCTGCGCAAAATAGGATTGCCCTCAGAAGAGCAATAACTCTTCCCTTATTTTATAATCTCTGGGCAGATTTCGGGTCGTTTCATAGCTGGGAAGCTTTTGCCTGTTGTGCCCTTTAGATTTTATTTTCATAACCTTTCATACTTGTTGTACTGAGTTTGTTAGTTGTTATGTTGGGTTAGTTGGTTTTTGTGTTGATTTGGGGTTTGTTTTGTGCTTTTTAAGTCGTGTGTGGTTGTTGTTTTGTGTTTTTATGTTTTTGTGTAGATTTGTAGTGTGAGTTGTTTTGGGGTGGGGTTTTTTGTAGTTAACTTGGAATTGCTGCTAAGGGATACTTTGCAAATACACAGACACCGCCTCCAAAACCATCGTAAGGCATCTGCTTGACATCGAGAAAGATTCTGTCATAACAACAAAACAGTCGTCAAAAATAGACAACAAACTCTCTAGAGGCATTAGCCTCTCTTATTTTTTCCATAAACTCAAAAATTGATTTTGACTCTTCGGCTGATTTAGCCCTGTTTATGGGTTGGGTTTTGTTTGGTTCCAGTAGTACACTTGGTGGTAGATGTTGTTGAAATCAAATGCTGGATCATCAAAGACTATATCTAAATCTAACCCATACCGATCTATGAGTTCGTATAGGTTCTCTAGGATAGGGGGTGCTTTTTCGTCTTCGGGCCAAAGACCCCAGATGTTGTCTTGTGCTAAGTGTTTGTTGCGCCGTATGCCCCAGCCATAATCGGGAGGCAAAACCAGCACCACTTGAGCCTGCTTGGCTGCTGTTGTTGGGTTTGGTCTTGGGTTTGTTTTGGTATGGTTCCAAAAGTTTTCCATGGCTATAAAGTGGTCTTCTGAGAGTACGCCGTAGGGGTTATCTTCGGGGTAGGTTGGGTAGTTAAAGACCGTTACATATTTTGCTCCAGCCTCATATGCCAACAGCATCTCTTGGTAGATTTCTTGGGCGCTGGCCATGTAGGGTGGTTCATAGTAGCTCCAAACGATTATGGCGCCCCAGGTTTTGTTTTGTGTGGTTGCGGCTCCGCGGCAGAGCGCAATCTGCTGTCTGGAGTCAAGCTCCCAGCCCAACTCTGCATACACCACATCATACCCAGCAAGATAATCCCACCAATAAAGAACATAATCCGAAGTAAACACGGGGATTGAGCGGTTTTTAAGATCTATCATACTATTGGTTTGGCTGATGGTTTGCACAAAAAAATCTGCCGCCTCACAATAACTAGACGCTTCACTAAACATTTGCTTGGTATCGAGTTGTTTGCCTCCGGGTTCATCATAGAAATAAACCCCCAAAAAACTATCCCCCCAACGAACAGGAGCACTATCCAGCCAAGTTTGATGCCACGGATAAGTAACCCGAGAAACAAACTCAAAATACACCGTAAACTTTAACCCCGATTGAGCCACATAATCACAAACCTCACTAAGCGCACTCTCATTAACCGACAAATCATACGAATTAATCAAAAAAACATTAGTATAATCCTTCACCTTATCAACCAAAACCTTGGCCTCCTCAGGCGTCTGACCCCCAAAAGAAACCCCAAAATAAAACTCATCAACACCTTGTTCTTGAGCACTTTGCTGTTGCTGAAAACTATAAACAACAACTGCACCCGAAACCCCTATGACAACAATTAAAAAAAGACCCAAAGCCTTACCCAAATGCCGCCCCGCTGACGCCAAAAAATCAGACGACCCCACCTTGAATCTAGACACAAAATAACCCCACCTAAACCATGCATCACTGCAAAAACTCTCAACACCCAAACAGCCCAGATACCCCAATCTCCTGTATCTTATCTACAAATAAATGCCCCTAATCGTTAAAAAGCCTTCGCACAAAACCCCCAACTAAACAAACCACAAGATAAACCAGAAAAAAATAACCTTGTATGTAATTAACGATAAAACCTGCCGATGTTACAAATAACAGATTAGGCAATACTGGATTCCATCAAACAATAACAATAAAACGCACAGAGAACACAACAAACAACCCTGTCCATATATAATACCTAAAATAAAGTGGGGTGTTGTTTGTGTTTATCTTTAGGGTAGTTGTGCTTTGCCCGTGTTGCAGCTAGTGCACCCTAGATCTGAGCTATAGAAACCGCTGCCTGCAGAAGCACCTATACTGGTAAAGGGGCCAGAGGAAAACCCGTAAAACACATTTTCAGTTACCGTACCAAACATTTCATATTCATCAGCCCATAGAGTAATGCATAGGCTACCGTCGACTTCTGCTGATCTAGGCCATCCCTCAAATACATCTGATCCAGACCATCGTTCAACCTTCCAACTACAATTATAGAGCATACCATCATCTTTTTTGACTGCTGAAACTGTTACACGCACACCCTCACCAAAATATGAAGGCGAGTCACTATTATTTGTACTTGAATTAACTACTAATAGACCCTCATCCTTAGCAGGGGTAGCTGTATTGGCTACGCCAACAAAAGAAAACATCAAAACAACTACAAAAACTGAAAGAAATGCTACTCGAAACATAGCTGATGCTCTTAACATAACTATTACCAAACATTATACGTTAAACAAACTAAAAAACATTCACAAGCTACAAAACATCAAAACCACAAATATCTGCTAAAACCTTAGCTGATTATTGTTGTTAGGTTTGTTTGATTTGTTCTGCAAGTTCTGCAATCTGCATTCTGAATTTTTCACGCATCTTGGTAAAACGCATCGCAGCTGAGGGATGCACAACCTCAAAATATTTAATCCCCTCAACTCGCGGTGTCTCTTTAGCTGAAGCTCCCAAAAGTACAATAATTTTAGGCTGAATCAAACAGATCTGCTCCTGCAAATAAGGCAGACAGGCCGCAACTTCAGCGGGAGACGGTTTACGATTTTTAGGCGAAGTATGCTTAACGATATTGGTAATAAAAAGTAACTCTCGACAAATACCAAATTCAGCAAACGTTTTACTGAGATATTTACCCGCCCGGCCTACAAACGGCCGACCCGACTCATCCTCCTCAGCACCCGGATTCTGCCCCACCACCATAACCTTAGCATCAAAAGGACCCTCACCAAGAACTGCATGCTTTGTACCCTCCCAAAGCTGACAACGCCTACAACCACAAACCCGTCTGTAAAGATCATCCATCATATAAACGCCACTTGTTGTTGGGTATATACAATCACACAGACTTAAAAAAACCTACAGCCTACTCTTATTCAAGCTCTTATCTGCAAGCAACAGAAACGACTGCTAAACTTTTAAGGACGAATAGCTGATTGAGACCCATTTTAGAATCACTCTCCCAAAGCACAGCCAAAGTCCTAATCAAAATAGCCTTCACCTTCGAACCCCTAGCACCCACAATCCTAACCATATTCATAAACCAAAGACTGCACCGCTACAAAGAAAGCGGCATAGTCAACAACTACAAAACCCATACCAAACGACTAGGCAGATACCACTACCAAATAGAACTCCAGCTGGACCTAACCAACATCCAAGCAGCCCATCTTGCAGTTAACCTCCTACCCACCCAACTAAGCATCTTTAGGAGGTGGCATTATGACTGAACGGATGTATGAAAAGAAAGGATACCTGCGAGTAACTGTCGATCTTGAAGTTAACGATGAATTAATGGAAGTCTTTAAAGATACCCTCTCAAAAGCTTCCACACAACTCCCCGAACTACTGAGACGAAACAACACAGAAAAAAACAACGACAAAGCAACCTGCTAAAAAACACTGAACCCTAATGGACCCAAAAAACGTAGTAAACCAAGTAAAACAACTTATCCTACAAGAAACCCAAAAAACCCCAACCCCACCAAGACTTACTGAGGCTGATTAACACGAAATAACGGAAAAATGCAAAACATAGGTAAAACAAAAAAATAAAAAGGAAAGACAGCTAAACGTCGTCACTAAGGGAACTAAGAGAGGTGATAGCCTCTCTAACTTAAACCCGTTCTAACGCAGGTGCTGTTTAAGGTCGAGCTGTAGTATACACACCATACTCGACGCTATCAGGATCATCAGATCCAAGATATTTGGGGTCTAAGTTTTTGATGTCAAGGTATTCCTTCTCAAGGTAACTGTTTGGAAGATATCGTTTAAAGATGACAATATCCTTAAGATATTCCTTCTCAAGTTTGATATCTTCAAGATACTTTACAGGGAGAAACTCCTCTTCATCGTCCACAACACCAGTTAGGGTTACGGTTTCAAAGTCAACTTTAGCATTTTCACCGGCCACAACAACTACCGTTTCAGTATAGGTACAATACCATCCGCTGATAGTTACCGTATATGTACCCGGCTCGAGATTGTTAAAAGTTCGCATTGTCAGCTCCAGTATGTATTTTGCGCTCATAGACTAACAATGTCATCACATTTAATAACCAGATCAAACTCGCAAATATTCATTAGTCACAGTATCACGCTGTACCTCTTCATTGTTTACCAATTCGTTGTTGACTAATTTGTTATAGATCAACTATCCATAAGTGTCTCAGCGTGATCAAAGTCATCACACTAGTTCATTGCAAACCTTTTTACTTATCAACATACCGTATGGCGAGAACATTTCTGTTTTCAATATTGTCCAATGAGGCTTTAGCGGTTGGAAAAATAAAAAATGTTTGGATGAGTTGCGTAGCGTCGATAGTGTTTGTTGTTGTCTGTTTTAGTTGGTTAATAGTTAGCTTAATTCGCCGATGAGTTTGAGTTTGTTAAAGTTTTCGTCTTGGTGGGGTGCCATGTCGAGGTCTTCTGTTAAGTCTTTGCCGGCATTGTGCATGCCCATATGTTCGCCGTCACTCCAGAAACTGCTCTCAGATACATCATAGACTTTGCCTTGATAGGCTATCCAGGCGGGTTTACCGTCTTTGCCGTTGTTAGCTTCAAGTTCTTGACGGGTTACTTTTTTTTGTGACAAAAAATACACCTGTAATAAATATTGAATGCGAGTGGCTTTAAAGGTTTAGGGATCCTCTTGCTAGGCCGAGGTTGCCTCAATTTTCTGAAAAATGCTTCGGTTTAGGGTGTTTGTGGGTTTTGGCCTTCTTCGGTTTCTTTTTTGTTTTGGTGGGGTGTGTTTAGTAGGTCTTTGACGCGGTTTGTTATGGTTGGGCCTAGTCCGTGTACGGTTTTTTCCCAGTCGTCTATGTTTATGAGTGCGTTTATTGGGGTTTGGTATGCTTCTAGGAGGGCGGTGGCTTTTTCTCGTCCGATGCTGGGTAGGCTGGCGATGAAGTATATTTGTGCGTCTGAGAGGGTGTCGCATTTTTTGAATGCGTGGACTATGGCGTTGCGTTTTTCTATGATTTGTTCTTGGCGTGCGGCGGTGTAGAGAAAGTCTATGGTTTCTTTTTGGCTTGCGGTGTTGACTATGGCGATGCCGTTTTTGGCGAGGTTGAACATGGCTCCCCAGATAGCTTGGGGTTGGATGTTGCTGTATTTGTAGATGATGGGCATATAGCCTTCTAGGATGATGAAGGATTTTGGGTAGACGTCTCTTAGGCGGTAGAGTTGTTCAAAGAGGAAGCGTCGGGTGAGGGTGTAGACAAAGTCGCTGACGGTTTTGCGTTCCACTGCACATTGATCACTTAGAATATAGTCGCCTTTTTCTAGCATCTCGGTTTTGACTTGGGCGCCTTTCTCAATTAAGCCAGTGGCGATTTTTTTGGCACTGGACGCTTCGCGGCTATCCATTATGATTGTAGGTTCGCCGTCTTTGTTTTTTTCTTTAACGAATGGAAGCAGGGTTTGCTCTTTAGACATGCCTCTCACCTATGGCTACACATGGGTAGCAACAATCTATCTTATAGGTAGTGCCTAAAGGATAAAAAAAGAATAATGATTGATCTATTGTTGTGGTTGTGGTTTTATGTTTGGCGGGTTTCTTTTAGGATGGCGGCTACGGTTGCGGCAGTTTTGCGTCTGCGGCGGATGGTTGTAACTATGGCTACAATAATGATTAGGGCTATGATGACTATGGCTATGTATAGCCAAGGTGTTGTGTTTGGACTCATAATTGATTGCTGGGGTATTTTTATGGTGATGCTTTGTTTGCCTTGATCGGCTTGGCAGGTTATGATCCAGAGGTCATCTTGGGCTTTGCTGGTAAAGGTTGTGGTGGTTTTTCCGTCTATTTTTATTTGGAGTGTTTGGGTATCGTCGATAAGTGTTTTGGGTATGGTGATGGTAATGGGTGTGGAGGTTTGGGTTGTGTTTGTGTTAAAACTTAGTGTTTGGGTTGCGGAATCATATTTTAGGTCTGTTATGGTTGCGTTTGAGGATGCTGAGGAGACTTTGCCTGAGGAATCGGTTGTTAGTGCGAGGCTTTGGGTGGTGTTCATCCATCGCAGGGTGTTGTTTCCTTCCCAGTAGGCGCAAAGTAAATAGTTGCCTGTGGTTTTGGGGATCCAAATCATATTAAAACTGCCATCGGCTCGGGTTTGTTCTAATGCGAAATCTTCCCAAGTGTTTCCATTATCGATGCTACTTTTAAGGAACACTTTGGCACTGGGGATGGCGCTATTATTGTAGCTTAATCTACCGCTCACCTCAACTCTTAGATTAGATGCAGAGGCACTTTTGGATGTGAGCTCTAAATTCGGTTTAGTAGTAGGTTCGGGTCTAGGCGGCGGGGTCGGGGTTACGGTTGGCTCAGGAGTAGGCGATGGCGTAGGCGTGGGAGTTGGGGTTGGAGTCGGCGTTGCATCTGTTTCAGCCTGGAGAGGACTAATCGACAACATAGATGCTGTTGTTGTGATATCGGTTTGTTTTGTTGTCATGGTGGTAGTGGTGTTTATTTCAGGCGTTGCCGAGGAACCCCAAAACAAACAAAGTGATGCCAAAAGAACCATTACAACAAGTAAACCTGACAGTTTAACCTTAGACATAGAGGATACCATTTGATAACCCCTTGTGCTATTCTAATGTAGCCATTTAAAGTTTTGCAAATTACTGCACACCAAACTGCGATTTCTGCGTTTCCTCTAACTTCAAAAACTCCTCGGCTTCCTGTTAGTTTTAGCTGTTTGAGGTTTGCTTGGTGGGGTTATTTTGTTGTTATTGTTGTTGGTTGGTTGGTTTGATTTGGAGTATGTCTTCTATGTATGCTCTTAGGGGTTCGGCTATGCTCCATGCTTGCGCGATGCAACCTCTGGGTGTGTTTGGAGGTTTGCAGTCATAGATTTCATTTATGGTTCCTAGACTATTTTGATAGATGTCCTCTGTGAATAGTGGTGTGATGAGCGTATCTAGGGTTTGTTTTCGTGCTTGGCTGGAGTAGTTGTTGACTTTGAGATAGGCTGTTATGTATGGACCCAATAGCCAGGGCCAAATGGTGCCATTGTGATAGGCGGAATCTCGACTGCGCCGATCACCTGCGCATTTATCTAAAAACTTAGGGTCCTCAACTGATAGGGTGCGCAGTCCATGAGGTGTTACGTGTTCTTTGTTAACTACATCGACGATTCGATGGCTGGTTTCTTTATTTAACATCGAATAATCAAGAGAAACAGCAAAAATCTGATTGGGCCGTATGGAGGCATCATCAACACCGTTTGATTCAAGCACATCATAGAGACACCCCTGTTTAGCATTCCAGTATTTCTCATTAAAACTCCTCTTGGTATGCTCCGACATGTTTGCATATTGTTTGGCTAAGGCTGGTTCTTCAAATTTTTCGGCTAGATGTTCCATGATTTTGAGTGTATTATACCACAGCGCCTGAATTTCCACTGCCTTGCCTGCCCGCGGCGTAATCATATCGCCCTCTACTACTGCATCCATCCAAGTAAGACGCGGACCATGCATAAGCAATCCATCTTTATCGAGTTGAATTCCAAAGAGAGTACCCTTTTGATGATGCACAACTACCCCCTTGAGATTCTCCCACAATTCCGTTTTAACAAAGTTGTAGTCTTGGGTATATTTGAGGTACTGATGCACCGCATTAACATACCAAAGTGTACCATCAACGGTGTTGTAGATGGGGACTCCTGTTTTATCCGCAACAAAGTTGGGAATCAACCCATCTTTAAAGTAACGCATAAAATTCCACAGAGTATCTTTGGCCTCAGCAAACCGGCCCGTAATCAGCATCAATCCCGCTAAAGAGATAAAGCTGTCTCGACCCCACGGCTCAAACCAATAATAACCCGCAATAACAGATTTTTGTCCAGCGTGGTTTTGAACAATAAATGCGTCAGCGGCAAGCAACATCATATTTAACCACTCACTCTGCACCACCTCGGGATGTATCCGATAGAAATCTGCAAGCAGAGCCGCCTTGTTATTTAATTCCACCGTAAAGCTATGCTTTATTTCTTGATAGGTGGCACCAATAGCGTCTAATGTTTCCACTGCAGTTTTTTCTTTCTGGCTGGCGGCACATGTGACTGCAAACTCTTTCTCAGCCTTAGCAGGCACTTGCAACTCAAAATAACCCGGCTGAAAAAGATCATCCAAATCCGCCTCACCCCGAAGCGCCTCATCACGATAATACAGACGCTCAACCCAATTAAGCCCCTCAACAAAAACACCCTCAGTTATACGACACCCAACAGTTGCCTCCGGACGCATAAAACTAACCAGAAACTCTTTATCACTACAGCTCTCTTGACTAAAATTTAGAGGCACCCGAAACCGATCAACAACATTATGATAATAACGACAGCTCAGTAGCGGGTAGAGCCGCATCTTTAGCGCCGTATCACCCTGATTTTTTATATTATAGGTTATGGCAACAGCATTTTTGAGCTGAGGCAAAAAAATCGTCTTCACAACTTCAACAGCGCCTACCCCATAGAGGTAACTAGGATAGGGATTGAGCGTGAACTGTTTAATGTATTTGTAACCGTCAGGAAAAATCAGATCATGAAATTGATTGGAACCCAGCCTATAGGTGGTATTGTTATTGTTATTGTTGTTGGCTGTGAGTAGTATGTCTTCATCGAGTTTGGCAAGACATATTGTGCGGTCTCCGGGTGGATTGAGTGCTGCCACTAGTAGGCCGTGGTATTTGCGGGTGTTAATCCCTGGTACTGTTGTGGCAGCGTAGCTACCTAATCCGTTGGTTATGAGCCATTCTTTTTCAATAACTTCCTCAAATCCTGCAAGACGGTCTTTTTGAAAAGTTATGGCTGGTAACTTCATTACATCATCAGCTTTGCAATGTTTTTGTCTCTTGGAACACAAAAATAGTTTGCAACAGGCACACACTTAGTACGAAACAGCAGTAAATGGGGTTTGGTGAGTTTGTACTCGGTTAGGGTTTCGGCATATCCCATGCCCTTGGCAAATACCAATTCTGCACTATCATAGACTTTGAGAAACTCGGCAGAGGCCTCAGATCTTTGTAACCCCACCGCATCACAACCCGTGGTTATGACCTCATCAGCCAATTTATCAATGTTGCTGATTTCGGCGTCTTCTAGGGTGGCATCATTCATAACAGGTGAACCCTTCACTCCATAGATAACTTTTAATCCCATGTTTTTGAGTTGCTCAACAAGTAACGTATCAAACACGATCTCACCTGCATTATCTGCCAAAAACAAAACTTCCTGCGCTTTTTTTGTTAACTCATAGGCCTTATCAATATCATCTATGACTAAATCTTTGGATGCTTCTCTTAGTTGTCCTGCTAAACTCTCAAGGGTAAATTTATGTCCGGGTATGTCAAATTCCATGATATTTCCCACAATAGCACATAAACAAGCTTTTTTGAAGCGCTCCTGCTGATTATATCCTGACTCGACATATTTTTTGGCCCGGGGCAACATTTTGAGTGCTTTTTCATTAGCCCGCTTCTTTACAAGTTTGTAGGGGTCTTCGCAGCTGGTGAGTTTACGGATGATACGGTCACGTTTAGTGCTGATTTCTGCCGCATTTGCGGTCGGTTTGAACTCTCGGTTGAGTAATTTGACAATTTCATCTAAGCATCGAAAGCGCAGAGCAGGGTTGGTGGTGGCTTGATAAACCTGAATTTGCGCCCTAGAAAGCAGGCAAGAAACACATTCCGGCTCAACCTTCATCAGATTCACGCCGACTTGGCATTATTTATTGCTTCAGCAAATGCCACAAGCACACCATAGGGATCTTTGGCCTTTACTATACCGCTTGCAACCAAAACTCCCTGAGTACCCAACCTCAAAGCACTAGATACGTCTTCTGCGGTGCTTATGCCTGCGCCGCAGAGCAGGGGCATCTTGGGATTAACTTGTTTGACTAGTCTAGAGGTATCAGTTATGATTTCGGGTTTGGCTTTTGAGACACTAATCCCTGTCCCAATAAGTTCAGGGGGCTCCATGGAGGTTATATCGGGATTTAGAGCCGCTGTCGCAGCGCTTACCAAGGGATTGTTGGCACAAACACACGAAATAAAATTTTGTTCCCGACAAAGCGCAATGGTTGCCTCAATATCAATGAGGCGGAGTTGACGCTCGGAATGATTGATAAGCGTCCCCGTAGCTCCAGCCTCCTTTAGGGCCTCAATAAGCATATGTCCGGTTGAATTGCCTGGTTTGATGGGATCGCTGTGCTGGGCAAACACGGGAATCTCTACCGCTTGGGCGATTTTGGCTATGTCTATGGCCTGTGGCACCACAACCATACCTACACCTGTTTCTTTTGCGGCTCTCTCTGCCTGAGATGCCAACTCTAAGGCCCGTTTACCCGTGGATTCCAAATAGGTTTTAAAATTTATGATGATCAGGGGCGATTGCAGATTCATGCTATTCCTCACTTTAGCTAAAACTTTTTTGCTAATAATAACACTTTCTTCTAAACCAACCCGCATTATTTATTCGGTTGCTTTTTAGGCGAAGATGATGGTGGTTGTGGTGGTTGCTGTGATTGTGGTGGTTGTTGTTGGGTTAGCATGCCGATTAGTTGGTTGTCTTTGACTATGGCGGCTCGTTGGATGCCTTGTTTTGCCATAAGTTGCATGGCATAAATCATTGATTGATCTGCCTCTAGGAGAATAATGGGGGTGAATTTTAGTTCTCCGGCGGGGGTGGTTTGGGGGTTTTTGTGTTCTTCTATTATTTCTCTTAGAATATCGCGGTCGTTTATGACGCCTAGGTGTTTTTGGTGTTCGGTTATAAGTATGGAGGTTGTATTGTTTTTTAGCATTTGTTCTACGGCATAGGCGGTTGTTTTTGTTTTCTCTATCTCTATGGTGGGTAGTTTTGTTCCGGCTTGTCGGGTGATTTCTGTGATGTCTATGCCGCGTTTCCAGATATCATCTAGCATTTCACTGACCCGCTCAACTTGTTCACGATCACTTGAATAGAACGTATCAGCTAAATAAAATGCAGACTCCACTCCCACATCACTAAGTGGTGGATTTTTAAACATAAACAGATGCTTTTTATCAATAAGCATCATAGTCAGATAACTTATCGGCACATGTTTAACTTCATAGTGCGTAGCCAATTTTTGGGCGGGTTCCAAATTATCCAGATCAATGGAGGCCATCAAGCGAATCTTTAGATCCGATTTAAAATATTTGATAAGCGGATCATCCTCCGCTAAGCGATTGATGCTCTGTGAGGAAGTAATGACTACAATTTCTTTTTGGGCATCCTCTAAGACTCTAACCACTTTGTGCTCGGCTTCGGCTGGATCTTTTATAACTATGGTCTCGCCCAGCGGTACTCCGCTTTTTAGCTCCTCAATGCGTTTTGTGGCGTCCACTGCGCTTTGCCACATCTGCACAAAAAATGCTTTGAGAACTGAGATAAACATTTTATCGTTGATCCATAGTCCTTCATCTTCCAGATTTAGAACTGAGGCTTCATTTCCAAACGGCGCATAGAGTATGGCTTCTTCTTCATCTTTGATTAGAAACCGTGGAAAAAACTTGGAATTCATAGTCACATGTCGTAGCTTTATACCCAATTTATCCTCCAATATGCTGCGCTCAAGACGCTCAACCACTTTATAGTTCTCCAAAGACACATCAGTTAAAATCTGAACCTGCACCCCGCGACTCTGAGACGGCTCAACCGCCCCATCAAAAATCCCCGCAATATCTTCCTGAATCAACCCCAAAGCAGTGGTTAGCACAATAACCTCCGATTTGGCCTCCTCAATCATATTTAACATCTTGGAATGAATCTTTTTCTTACCCGTAATAATTGAAAATTTCGCCACCGGATACTCCGACTCAGGCGCACTAATAGCCTGCCAAGCAGTTAACAAACTCTGCTTCTGCTCACTAAGATTAGTCACCTCTGTTTTTTTAGCGGTGATATAGTTATCAACCAATACCGAGAACCCAACAATGGTAAAACGTGTTGGACGCTCAAGGGTGGCTTCGATGAAGCCTTTTTCTTGGAGTTTTTTAAACGTACGGTAAGCCTGCACACGCTCCATCTTGAGCCGCTTGGCAACAAAACTAGTGGACTGCACACCACTCTTAGCCAAAAACATGTACACCTGAATCTCCCGTTTAGACAACCCTAAAACTTGCAAAAACCGCATTATGTCTTTTTCACTCAACACTATACCGCCATCTAAAATCCAACTACTGTTACTATTGATAATCAAAATAATCTACGTTGAAGTTCTTTATAAAATGTATCGTTAAAGATGCAACAAAACACAATAACTACAAAAAAGTTAACCCAACAACTTTTGAGATGAACCATACTCTGCACGTACCCGACGAGCCGGCTCCCAGGATTTGCGCACACAACTCGGATAAACACCATGCCCCTCAGCAAGCAAGCGCCTCAAAAACACCAACGTCCGTCCATCACCCAAATACCCACTCCCAAAATCCCCATATTTTTCTTGCAAACGCTGAATTTCCAAATCACGCTCAACCTTTGCAATAATTGAAGCCGCCGCCACAACAGCATAATTCCTATCAGCTTTATGCTCTGAAACAATTATGGGTTGTTGAGCCATCACCAAAAACTCCCTTATATAATTCCCAAAACGTTGCGCCACCACATCAGCCGCATCAACAAACGCCTTATCCGGCCCCAACTCTTGAATAACCTTTGCCATAGTGTGAGCCTCAAGATGATTGAGTTTATAGAGCACCCGCGTACTATTCACTGCACGATCAATAAGATAAGGCGGCACCTTTATGACATGATGACTCTTAACCAAACGAAGAATCTCCGGATAGAGCGTCTCACGCCTCTTAGCAGAGAGCATCTTAGAATCAGCAACCCCCAACTCTAACAAACCCGGCAAATTCTCCTCCAAAACAACAACCCCCGCAACCACCAACGGGCCAATCACACAACCCCGACCCGCCTCATCAACCCCCGCAACCAACATACAATTACCCGCCTACCTCACAGGCTCAACACTCTAAGCTATAAGCTTTACAAAAAACACACAAAAACAAAACATGCCCAACCCAAACAAACCCCAACCACAATCAACAAAAAACACTACAAGAACACCACCATAGCAGAACAACAAAACACTTAGCATCTGCTTCTTCTTTTTTGGTGATTTTAGTTTCTGTGAAAAATCACAGTTTGGCTACTCTGCTAGCCCGCTTTACTTGATGGCTCTGGAACTCTGGTAGGGATTTTAAACTATTATACTATTTCTTTAAAAAAAAGTAACCGATGAAGCGTATAATTATGGTACATGTTGTAAGAGAAGAGTATCCATCCTTGTTGTTCATACTTCTCAATTGTTTTTTCTACCCCAATCATTTCATGTTCAGTTTCTGAAATTTTAACAAGCTCGTTAGTGTCGAGGTGTATACATTTCCATTTTCGCATAGTATCTTTTACCGTAATAAAAAATATAAAAGTATCATTAAAAATGGTGTAATGTTAAGTTGGTCTACAACTCGACCCTTGACTTTTTGACCTAAGACCGATTTTGTTCTAATAGTTCCAAATAGCTATACTCAAAGTATACATAACGGCAATTTGTTTCTGTATGTGAAGCGCTTCGTTGGCACTCCTTTCCATTGTTTCTGGTTGTCTGTCCTGTGGGTTCTATCTATTTTTTAAAATATGGCCTGAGAGAGTCGTTAGAAATGCTTTATATTTATATGCTTACACTATACCTGCCATGAGCCATTTCAACCCAGATTGGAACCCTGCCGATTGTAGCGAAAAAGGCAAAGCATTAGCAGCTGTTGAAAAAGAAACCAACTTAATCAAGTTAGCTGATTTTGCCAAATACAACGAATACTTTGATGTATGCATGGAAGCAGTTAAACGGTTGGATGACCAAACCTTACTGGCTGATGTTGCCATAAACGGCAAAAATTATCCCCCTGTCTGCGTAGCCGCAGCAGAAAAAGTATCTGTTCCTAAATTATTGGCAGATATTGCCATAAATGCCAAATACCTCCCAGTATGCGTAGCTGCAGTAGACAAATTAGAAGATCCCAAATTATTAGCCGATATTGCAAAAAACGCCATATTTGATGTATGCGTAGCCGTACTTGAAAAGCTAGACGACCAGAAATTGTTGGCTGATATTGCTAAGGAAGCTACGGACTCTGATGTGCGTGAAGAGGCGGTTGAAAAATTAGAAGATCCTGCTTTGTTGGCTGATATTGCTAAGGAAGCTACGGACTCTGATGTGCGT
>Ga0123354_10000936_pt1 | contig 32867 bp, 28 predicted proteins | sample TergutLab28metaG_2_FD_97872 | JGI IMG/M metagenome (GOLD analysis project Ga0123354, IMG submission 97872) | Labiotermes labralis P4 segment gut microbial communities from Petit-Saut dam, French Guiana - Lab288 P4 | ecosystem: Host-associated > Arthropoda: Insects > Digestive system > Gut ... | reverse complement strand
GGCAAGGAAGATATGGCTCGTCCTCAACCGGGAGGGTATCCCGGTAGCCCGATGCACCGTGGAACGACTCATGAAGGTCCTGGGGTTACAGGGCGTTCACCGGGGCCGACGGATTCGCACGACCATCCCGAACGGTGACGACGTGTTGCCCGGCGATCTGGTGAACCGCGACTTCGAGCCCTTAGCTCCCAATCGGCTGTGGGTGGCGGATTTCTAATGCCGATGTCGGCATTACGCGTCCGCGACCCACAACCGGTTCGGCGCGGCGGGCGCGAAATGGCGGTGGACCAGGTCGCAGGCTAGCGGGTCGGCGTCGTCGGCGATGGTCGTGCGGCAGGTCAGGCCCCGGTGGGCCCCGCGCAGCCCGAGGGCCCGCATCAGCCGTTCCACGGTGCAACGGGCCACCTCGACCCCCTCGCGGCGCAACGCCAGCCACACCTTCCGCGCCCCATAGACACTGAAATTGTCGGTGAAGACGCGGGTGACCATCTCGGCGAGTTCCTCATCACGCCGCTCACGGGCGGTGGGTTGTTTACCAACCCATTCATAGTATGTCGACGGGGCGATGGTGATACCGTACTGAGTCAGCACGGCACACATCGGCTCGACGCCCCATCGCAAACCACCGGGCTCGCGGCGGTCCTTGATGTCGTGGATGAACCCCACGATCAGACTCCTGGCCGGTCGATCTCGGCCGCGAAGAAAGCCGATGCGGCTTTCAAGATGGCGTTGGCCCGGCGCAGCTCGGCGTTCTCCCGCTTCAGCCGCTTGACCTCCGCCGACTCCTCCGAAGTCACCCCCGGGCGGGTCCCGGCGTCGATCTCAGCCCGGCGGACCCAGTGGCGGATCGTCTCACCGGTGCCGATGCCCAACAGTTCGGCCACCTTCGCCATCGCCGCGGTGTCCGAGGGATGGTCCGGCCTAGACTCCTGAGACATTCTTATTGCTCTTTGCTTGAACTCCGGCGAATACCGGTTCTGGGTGGACGACATGACTCCAACCTTCCTTTCTCATCACGAAAGAGTCAAGTCTCTGGATACGCCGGGGGGATTCACATCATCCATCTCATTTTCCTTTCGTATTGGACAATGAGACGCGACGATAACAAAGTCACATGTTATGTGCTGAATCTTCAGCCCATCAGCGACCTGACAATGGCAAGCACCCAGACTCAGCACATAACCAAACCCAGAACATAAGAGTCGCTGTGGTCAACGTTCAAGAACGAGTACTATTACCGGCACGCATTCACCACATTGGAGCAGCTGAGACGGGCGACCTACGTGTGGATCGACTCCTGGTACAACGCACGCCGTCGACATTCCGCGATCGGCCACCTCAGCCCGCTAGAATACGAGCGTCGTCTCATGCCGGACGACGAAATCTAAACAACCAACTGTCCGGGATTTGGGGGGAACCTCACGTGATGAGCAGTCGACGGTGGTGGGTACCGTGGGATCCTGGTGTCCTGGGGCTGAATGGTTGTGTCTTTCCTCGTGTGGGGATGTTTGAGACTCAATTACCGTGGCCTCGCTCTATCGAGTTTCAATCGACAACGTTGATCCTGGACCAGCCACTAGCCAATCGCTCGAGGGCAATTTCCACATCCAGTGCTCGTAGCCCATGGAAAAGACTGAAGCGGTCGTTAGAGTCAGACCGCCCGAGAACGCCAAAGCCATGGACATGGAAGGCCAGTCAATAGTTATAAGTTCGAGATATGACGATTCCAGGGCACTGATGCTCGTCGCTATCTCAGTACGCTCATCCTCACTGGCTGATAACAGTTTCGATGCTGATGTCAGGTTCCAACCAGTGCAGTACACCCATAGAAAGTAATCGACATCACGACTGTCAACCAGACTGTGGAATGACATCGTGATGAATGACCCATGTCCCAGTTGTACATCACAAACCCGACGATGCAACGCACCGCTGAGGTAACTGTGCGCTTCATCCACGCTGATTACATTGACCACTATTCTTCAGACTTCCCGAATAAGCTTTTGGCCTCATCCACGATTTCATCGAAACTATAATTTTCACCTGAAATTACCCTATGCAGTTCCTTCATTTGATCCTTGGTCAATGTTATCCCCAGTTCCCTACCAGCTACTTGGACGGCTCCACGGAACTGCTTGTTCTGAGCGGTGTTTGTACGCGGAGTACCATTCTTCGGCGGTTGGGGTCCACCTTGTACTGGTTCCTGAGGCCGGTGGGGTGCCAGTCCAAGTGGGTCGATCCATCCTGTTGTGTTGGGTGCGTATTGGTAGGGGTTTGTTCCGCCTGTGAGTCCGATGGGGTCTTGGCTGATGAAGCTGGCGAGGGCAGGGTGGTAATAGCGGTTCCGGTTGTAGTGGAGGCCTGTTTCGTGGTCATGGTATTGGCCTTGGAGTCTGATTGGGTTGGGCACGTTGGGTACGTGTTCTTGGGCTTGTCCTGTGGTTGTGGAGGTGGCGGCCCAGTGTGTGGTGCCGTGGGTGTCGATGAGGCGGGTGGGGGCCCCGTTGGGGTCGTTGACATACAGTAGCGGCTGGTCGGTGAGGACCGCCAGGGGTTGGAAGGTCCCAGGCCAGTAAACGTATTCGCGGGGTTGGTTGGTGATGACGTCGAGGGTGAGGGTGTCGCCGTCCCATCCGAACCAGGTGTGTGTGTCTCCGGTGTGTTTGAAAACACGTCGCCCCAGCGGGTCATAGCCATAGGATGTCGTGGTCGGCGTGCCGTCCGGGTGGGTTATCCGACTGGTGGTGAGATGCTGATGGGCGTCCCACGTGTATTCGAGCAGGTGATTGCTGTCGTGTGTGCGTGTGAGGTTGCCTGCTCGGTCGTAGATGTATGTGGTGCCGTCGAATGTGCCTTCGCGTTGCCACGGGGTTGCTTCGGATTCCGTGACTGTGGAGCCATCACTAGTAGCAACCGTACTCATGAGGTCGCCAGCGGGGTCGTGGAGGAATCTGTGGACCACCTGGTGAGGGTCGGTGTGTTGGAGGACTTGTCCGATGGGGTCGTAACGGAAGGTCTCGACACCGTAGTGGCTGTCGGTGCGTCTGGTCATGTTGCCGACCGGGTCGTAGGTGTAGCCGATGTCAAAGAGATGGTCGTCACTGTGTGAGATGGTCTGCCCGGTGAGACGGCCGTCCAGGTCGTAGTCGAAGTGGTTGTTCACCTCGTGGTTGATGGTTTGGTCGAGGATGCGTCCGAGGGCGTCACGGTGGATATGGATGGGTGTGGTCTGGTCGAGGGTGATGGCGGTCACGTGGTCACACGGGTCGTAGTCGTAGTCGATAGTGTGGTGGGATCCGGCATTGCTGCGGGTGGTGCGTCGGGTGCGGTTGCCTTGCGGGTCGAATGTGTTCGCGATTGTGTAGTGTTCTCCGGTGCGTCGGGCTTGGACTTCCTGCAGGAGACGTCCTTCTAGGTCGTAGTCGCGGGTGAGGATGACATGGTGGTTGGTCGCGGCCAGTAGTGCACCGGATATGGTGTAAGTGAAGGTTTCGATCTCGTCTGAAGCATCAGCTTGGGTGTGGAGGTGTTTGCGGGTGACTCGTCCGGCAGCGTCACGGTCGAAGGTGATCGTATTACCGAGTGGGTCGATGCTCAAGGTCAAGAATCCGGCGGGGTCGAAAGCGTAGTGGCGGGATTGTCCCCAGTAGTCGACTTCCTCAATGATTCGTCCCAACGGGTCACGATTCAGGTTGTAGTGTTGTCCGCGTTGGTTGATCACTCTGGTGAGGCGTTCTTCAGTGTCGTGCTCATATGCGACTGTTGTGCCGTCAGCTTCGATACGGCGAGCCAGGAGTCCTTGCCCGAAGTATTCCAAACGGGTGGTGTGACCGTTCTCGTCGGTGTAGGCGATTAGGTTGTCTTCATCATCGAAAGAGCATGCGATTGCTGACCCCGATGGTAGGGACACCGTGGTCAAACGGCCCTTGGCGTCGTAACCGTAGTCCGTTTCTTGTCCCAGGGCATCGCGCTTGGTCAATACCTGCCCCAAGCCATCGTGGGTGTATTCAGTTGGGTGGCCGAGTGGGTCAACCACTCGGGTAGCATTGCCGAAGGTGTCGTATTCGATCAGGGTGGTGGCACCACGCGTATTGTTGTACGAGGTCGGCAAGCCACTTTGGTCGTAGTCGAATCGACGTACGTGTCCCAGCGGGGTGACCTGGGTTGACAGCAAACCACGTTCACTCCATGACTGTTGCCACACAGCCCCGTCAGGAGTTGTGATCCGGATGGGCTTGTACACATCATTGAACTCGGTCGCCACGGTGGCACCATCGGGATTGATTTGTTTGATCAGGTTACCAAAGTGGTCGAAAGTAAACTCCGTGCGTCGTCCGCTGGGGTCCACTGTTGCTCTGGTACGACCGGCGTCGTCGTACTCATACAGGGTGACCCCACCTAATGGATCCATTTCGCGCTCGGGTAGACCAGTGTCGTTCAACGTGAGTACGGTCAGGTGTCCCAGTGAGTCGGTGATGTGCCGCTCCTGATCGCTGTAGGCGAACTTGTAGTCGTAGAGTCCGTGGTCGCCCCAGGAGTGGGTGACCCGCCATGTTGGAGTGGACTTGTCGAAAGCGTAGTAGAACGACAAGTCATTTCGGTCGGTGATGCACACCATGTGATGGTTGTCGTACGCATACTTCGCTGGATTGTTGAGGGCGTCCAGGGCCGTCACGAGGTCACCGGCGTCATCGAACACGTATGTCACGAAGACGTGTTTCGTACTCGTGCCGGGCACTGTCAGGGATACTTCTCGTAAATAACCGTCGGCCATGTCGAGTCCGATACGCCGCCCAGCGGACTCGTTGATCGCAACCAGTGTTCCATCCTGGCGTTCGAAGTCCCACCAGTTACCACTCAAATCCGAGATACGCTCCACCGGGAAGATGGTTGCCTCCTGGTCGGTGTCATGGACGAGATTCTTGGCGAAATGGTAGGTCAGGAGTTCTTTGGTGCGAACACAGAATTCATCGCCCTCGTCGGTCAACACCGCTCCGGTGGTCAGTTCGAGAACCCCATCCACCCCCTCTTCTGGTAGACCGTCGAAGAAGAGTGGTCCTTCGACTGGGCGACGCATGTGCACCAATCCAGTGGCGTGTCTGACTTCCAGACGAATGTCTGCGGGGGTTTCCCAGCCGCGCCCCAAGACCCCCACATGGGTACTCGCAGAACCATAGTCGCGAATCCAGGCGAAAGGAATCCGGCCTGGCACCTGGAAATCGGTCTGTTGCACCCAAACCTCACCACTGCCGACATTGACAGGCTCTGCTTTGACAAGGCACTTGATCCTTTGCCCTGCACTGCGGAACAAGTCGGGAGTGTTCCGCAAACGGTTCAGCGCGTTCTGTCCGGTTGATTTCAGGTTCTTGACCCCACTCAAACCAGCGCGTCCCAACGACTTCAGGTTGCCGAGTCCTTCCTTGAAGGCGGTTTTCAGTCCGCCGCGTAACAGACCTGAACCGCCTTTGAGCGCGGACAGGGCACCCTTGGCCCCACCTAACCCCACACACCCCAAAGCCGCGAACACGCACGACAGTCCGGCCTCGCCCCAACTCATCTCACCTTTCGCAGCCAACACCAGGTTCGCTAACGCAGCTACGATCCCCGCGATCGCCGCGACTGCTGCCAGGGCCTCCCCCAGGACAGGCACCCAGCACAACACCAGTGCGAGGATGCCTGCGATCTGTGAGATCACTTCCGCGATCTTGGAAATCCAGGTGACGATTTTTGAACCCCAGTTTTCCCAGAATCCGTCATTCAAACCATCATTCTTGATGACGTCTTTGATGCGGTCGATGGCTGCTTGGGCTGCCACGTTGCGATCTGACACAGCTTGGTCAACGATGCCCTTTTGTGTTGTCACCACCGATTCTGCTTCGACCGCACTGTTATGGGCAGTCGTCGCCAAACGAGTGTAGGTCGCTGCTTCGTCCGGGTCGGTGGACCCCGTGGCGGACTGGGTGTTGGTTTTCTCCTGTTGGCGTTGGCTCGCAGCCTGTGCTGCGGCTGGTTTCGCGGCTGCCAATGCTGCCGCGGTGGTCGACTGGGCCGTGTCCAATGCATAGGAATAGGTCACCAGCGCATCCCCGGCTGCCTGGTAACGGCCTTCAGCCTGCTCGACTTTGTCGGCTATGTCACTCGAGTTCTTCAGCAGCGCTTCTACTGACTTCGCCCCGGAACTCGATCCGCCATTCAACCTGCGCAGCGACGCAGCCGCCCTGGATAATGCTCCCGCGACATCTTGATACTTCTGGCCTCCCGTGCGAACAACATCCGGGTCACCAGGAGTCGGATCCGACGATAACCCCAACGCACTCCAGTCAGTTGGTCTCATGATGCACTCCTCACCAGGTCAGTCGTGTCACGGAACACCCATCGTCCCTCCAGCACCATGTTGTCAGCGAGTTTGGTGATTGCTTCCTGAGCTGGGAGATGAGGACTTGAGAAAACGACATGTACTGCGTGTTCATTATCGGGAGCAACGAGCCAATAGGCCAGATGCAACAGTTGCACATCCGAGCCGCCCACCTGGGGGTCGCCGTGCCCGATGCGTGTACGGCGTATGATCACGGTCTGACCAGCGTCGATACGCATCACGATGTCATCGGACGAAGACGTGTCCAAGACCTGCTTGGTGATGTCGTCCAGGTGGGTTGAGTCCTCCGGGGCAGGCCCGAGACTGAGGAGGTACGACGTCACAGTCACAGCCGCCGCCGCTTCGTTCGTTCGTTCGAGCAGGAACGCCATGGTCATCCCACCCGCAAGACTCGCCTGACTCGCCGCCTTCGACAACCAATCCTGGACCTCACGGCGCACAGACGCGCCTTGATCACCCAGGACACGAGTCTGGTCCGCCACCAGCGCACGGATATCTCGTTCCCGCGTCACCGGATCCGTGAGGTGAATGCGTCCCCATTGAGCATTCAACGGTAGATCGAATCCGGTCACCTCACCCGTGGGTGGGTCTTGAGGAATCGTCTCCTCGACCGGAGCGTCCTCATCAAGGAACGAAGTCAGATTCGCAGCAGAAATCCTCATGCTCACCGGACCAGCCGGGTCGAAAACCACGTCTTTGACACGATCACACTGTTCAGCGACGTACGACACCACAGCCGTCCCCTGAATAAAAGTGAAACACCGTTCGCCATCTTGGCCAAGAAACCCGTCCAATGACCGCGCAGAAGAGAACACACACAAGTCCAGGTACGCCGAATCCTCAGCCGATCGGAATACGCGCGTGGACACCACTCCATCCCCAGACACCACCACCGGCACAGCCACGAGATCGACAGCAAGCACCTCCAGGACCGCTGGCAAGTCTCGTGAACCCAAGGCAGCAGCCAAGTCCTCCGACCCCAGATGCACAGACGCCGTCACGGGCATCACCTGAGACGGATATTCCTTGGATGTCACATGCTGGGGAGCAGCCAAACGAAACAGAGCACTACTGCCAGTCTCGACAACACCCACTGTGATCTGGGGATCTGTGGACGGCGCGTCACCGGAGTGGATGTCGCTGATCAGAGGGCCCAACCCTGCGGGCAATCCCGGCAGTACATGGACCTGGTCCGTCACGTCGACCGAGGTCACCGCATCGGTGAACATGGCGATACGCGACATGGATTGGTTGTTCTCACTCATCCGTTACTCCTTGCCTGTCAGCATGATGGTCAGTCCCCACCCTTGCCAGTGAGGACATCCGCGCCTTGTTGGTCGATGTCTTTCCAGTTGTCAGCAACCGCTGAGGACGCCTTTGACAAGGCCTTGACCTTGTCATTGATCTTCTTACGCCTGTCATCCCATTTGTGTGCGAAATCCCTGACAGTACCAGCCAAACCAGGATGCCCGACCTGTTCAGCAATCGCATCGGAGTTGGCATTGGCATGCTCAAATTCGTTCGTGATCGTGCTCAAATCCTTGGCAAGGGACTCAATGGCATCAACATCGACATTCATCGCAGCTCGAGGCATAGCGACACTCCTCCAGAAAAGTACGCTCGTGATTTTTCGTCTGGGCGATGAACTGACACGAACGAGAGTCGATCGACTCATCACCCCACACCCAGCAGAACTCCACCCACAACGACACGTGTATCAACCAAACTCGGTGAGAACGTCGTGGAATGAAGTCCTGCAGGGCAGGCATTCAGCCCAACTGGCTGCTCATCTGGTTGTCCATGTCCACCACAGCCTTACCGTACTCTTGGAGGAACTGTCCCAAAGGCCCCAGATTGTCGTTCACCTGGCTCAGACCGTCCCGCAATTCCTGGAACTTACTGGCATATGTTCCCGACGCAACACCCGTCGTGAAACCCGACCCGATCAAATTGTCCACCGCTGACTTTGCCGTGGTGATCTGATCCCCAATCGCACCTTGGATAGTGATCAACTTTGCACCAACAGTCTGCATTTCTTCCGGTGTATACCCGTATGGATTGCTCATGATGAGCTCCTTTCTCGTTCATTCGCCATCACAATGACACATCGAAAACCGATTTTAACAACAAAAAAGTCGCTATTCTTCTGTCTCAATGACCGATGACTCAACATCTAGATACCTCATCGTAACGACCTCCACACACCACCCACATGGGGAACAATCCCCACCCCGACCACACGTCAATCACTCAGGCAACGGCACCTGTACCACGCGATACTTCCCCGCATCCACAGCAACACCCCTCCCTACCGGATAATCGCTGCGAGACATTCGAGGGAAGTTCATCTTGAAAATCAGGTCACCGTCGGCTGCGTCAGGCTGAAGAATCAGGCCCCGACGCCCGTTACGAATCTCCGAGATGATCGGCCAACCCGACCCCCATCCGGATGTCTCTGATTCGCCAATGATCAGATGCCCGTTGCGTCGTCCAGCTTTGATGACACCGACCATGGCGTTCTCCATCGGTGTCCCAGGGTACTCGGACAATCCTTCGATCATCAACGTAATCCCTGCACGATCATTGGCCGGAGTGTCGAGTTGTGGCTGCAAGTATTTGCACAAGGCGATGATCTCGTCCTCGGATTTGGCCGACTCAGCCCATATCCCCTCTGAGTGGAGTACAGACCGACTAGGGCCGATGTAATACATCGGAAGTGACGGATCCCAGCGCTTGAGGGCACGAATCAAGTAGCGCAAAGTCGTCGTACGTCCAGATCCAGGCATTCCTGCCACGATGAAAGGGCCCCGAGGTGCGAAACCGAACAGGTCGAGCGTGTCTCGAGCCATGCCCAGGACAGGCTGATCATTGACCGAGTCTGGAACTTGGGTGATCTGAATCACTTCGGGAAGCCGCTCGACTCCAGGCGTTTGCTCGATGCCGACCTGAGCCATGGACTTGGCCAAAGAGTCGATGGCGCCAGCTTGTTTTTCCGTGTCGGACGTGCCCGTGAGAATCGCCACCTGCATTTCATTGGTCCCCTCGGCGAACACTCCTCGTCCTGGCGGACTACTGGAATCGAGGACATCTTTGGGGATATTCAGCAAGGAATAGGTCGATTCTTCTGCTTGCCTGAGCACCAAGCGTTTCTGGATTGTCGATGACAGGGATGTCGATATGGCATTGGGACGTTCTGCGGTCAGTGCCACGTGGATTCCCACACCGCGTCCCTCGGCAAGGATCCGGGATAAGAGCGAGTACGACGCGGCATTTCCGGTCTGCATTTCATACCGTTCCCGAAAGGCGGAGAATCCATCGATGAGGACGATGATGCGAGGCAATGTCACTTCACCGCTGATGCGGCGATAATCGGCGAGTGAACCAGCTCTGACGGCGCTGAACTTCGTTGCCCGGTCGTCCATGTCGGTGACCAACCTGCGCAGCAACCGTTCGACCCGCTCGGAGTCTTCGGCTTCGATGATGGCTCCCACATGGGGCAATGGCGACAACATCGCCAATCCGCTCGTCCCGGCGTCGAATCCATAGATATCAGTACGGCCAATCTTCGCCAAGACTGATGCAGAGATGGCGATAGTCCTCAAAGTGGTTGATTTTCCTGAGCCAGACGTGCCATATATCGCCAGGTTCCCGTCATCAGGGTTCCAGAAAACCGGATGCTGGGCTTGGTTCTCGGGATCGTCAGCAATCCCCAACGCCAAGTCCGTCACCTGTGCTTGCCCCCGTTGAATGGTCCCACCAAGCAGAGTCGACAGGTCATACGTTGCGCTCAGATCAGGCAACCATGGTTTCCGTGGTTCGGGGATGTTGGCCGTGGCGCTGGCTTGGCAGATACTGGAGACGATTCGAGAGATATCTTTGGGGCCGCTTGGTTTGGCCTCACTGCGAGGCGGACTGGGAACTTCCCATCCAACACCCGCCCCGAAACACAAGGTCTCGATGTCGATCCGTGCAGGCTCAGGTTCGTTGGTCGTCGTACCTCCTGCGTATCCGGACTGAAACAAAGTGATGCGTCCAGGCCCAGTACGCACAGCCCCACGACCGGGGATGCGGGAGTCGAAGTGTGCTGCTGTCTTGGTCCCGATGACGTCTTCGGAATCCGCTTCGTCGGCCATCCGCAAGGCGATACGCAGGTTGGTGTTGGCACGCAGATTGTCCTTGATGACCCCGGCCGGGCGTTGGGTGGCCATGATCAGGTGCATGCCGAGCGATCGACCCCGCTGAGCGACATCGACCACCCCATCGACGAATTCTGGAATCTCATTGGCCAGCGCAGCGAACTCGTCGACGATGATGACCAACGATGGTGGGCAATCCGGGTCGCCGGTGGCCTCCAGGGAGACCAGGTCCTTGGCCTTCTTGTCGTTGAGCAGGTGCTCCCGATAGCGTAATTCCGCCTTGAGTGACGTCAGTGCCCGTCGTACCAAGTGAGAACTGAGATCGGTGACCAAACCAACACAATGGGGCAGTGTAATACAGTCGGCGAATGCTGCGCCACCTTTATAGTCGACAAAGAGGAAGGTCAGGCGTTTCGGGCTGTTGGCCCCAGCCATGCCCAAGACCCAGGCTTGGAGAAATTCCGATTTCCCTGCTCCGGTTGTCCCACCGACCAGGGCGTGGGGCCCGTGGATACGCAGGTCGAGGACGAACTCTCCGTGGGCGCCTTGGCCGATGAGTCCGCGCAGGTTGGTACCCGATGCCGGAGGCATCTCCCCAGGTCCCAGCAGGGAGCCGCTTTCACGCCACCGGGTGAGGGTGAACTGGGGGTCATCAGCGAGGCGAGGTCCGGCCAGCGCCAGGTAGGAGATGGACCGCGGCAGGTCGGATTGGTCGATGACAGGAGCGCCGATGTCTTGAATGGGAGACATCCTGCGGGCTATGTCCAAGGCTCGGGCGGAGTCCAACTGTTCACACGAGGTCAACCCAATGACGGTGTTGTCTTTGGTGAAGCCGATTTCCGTCGTGTGCTCTGCGTGGTTTTCGATCATGTACGCTCCGCAACTGGCAGGCAATCCTGTCTGTTCGGGGGCGATCCAGATGAGGTGAATGCCGACACTCGGCCCATCTTCGGCCAGGGAGACCAGCCGTCCCCGGTCAATGGGGGCGTCGTTTTGCACCAGGAGAATCACCGCGGGTAAAGCGGTCTGCGGTCCCCGTTGTCCCTTGCGCTGAGCAGATAACTCTTCCAGCCGTGACACCAATGACGAGACCTCAGCAGGGGAGGTTGCCAGATGTGGCCCACCGATGGGGGAGTGTGTCGAACCGACATGTGGCAGCCAGACGAGCCACTCCCAGCGTCGGCTAGAACCAGCCGAGGCGATGGCGGCAATGGTGACCTCTGCCGGGGAGTGCAGACACGCCAACTGAGCCACGATGGCACACGCCACCGAGTCGAGCCAGGCCGACGTACCAGCGATGCCGAGATTTCTCGTCTCGCGTAGTGGCACGGGGATCGGAACATCCTCAATGGTCGAGGCGGTTTCTTGTAGTTCGGTGACCAGTTTCCACAAGTCATTGGTGCCCTCTCCTCGCATTGGAACTTCGGTTGTCGAACGCGACTTCGCCGTACCGCGACCAGCGGACAAGGTTAAAAAGGACTCTTGATCCGGGCGGCGACTCCATAACAACGGTGCTAGTTCTAACACTGAATTGATGAGCTTATCCAGCGTCGGCAGTTCTTCAACACGGACGCGTTGTTCGTTCGCATGAGCCTCAGCGATGTGGGCTTTGAGGGCGTCGATCTCTTCCTGGAAAGTCGCGAGTTGCTGCTTCTTCTCGCGCCGTTGGGTGATGAGCCTGTCCAGCCATGTGCCGATAGCCAGTACGGGACTCAGGGCGACGAAAATGATGCTCATCATGTTGTGGCTGACGGCGTACATGACGACACCCATCGCCAGAGGAGCGACCATGGCGACAAGTGGAAATTTCCCAGGTTTGTTGGGTCCTGGTGGCTGGGGAAGCGCAAATGTCTCCCCGGGATAGGCGGGCCAGACTTGGGGAGACCGGTTGAATTCAATGGCCGTTGTCCAGGATGAGGCCGCCCCGGCCGCAAGGTTGCGTTCCACCCTGAACTGCGTATCACCCATGGTGACAATGTCGAATGGTTCGAGGTGCGTGCGTTGCACCAGACCGGCCCCCACTGCGAAACCATTGGCGGAGTTCATGTCGATGATCTCGATCCGGTCGGAGACAACCAGACGTGCATGGATTGCCGAAATAAAAGGATCATCGATCGTGATGTCGGCTTGAGGGCTGCGTCCGATGGTGTTAGGCCCAGATCGAAGGGCAAAGCTTCTTCCCTGTGAGGGTCCTGACATCACGAGAAGATGGGCTGCTGCTCCCGCGTCGTCGCCGGTCCTGGTGGTGGTTTCGCTGCGAGCCAGACGGATGCGGGCCCCCGACAACAAACCGGCCTCGGTCAGGCTCGACTGAGACAACAAAGTACGTTCCACGTCGCCGGTTGAGGACAAGGTCTGTAACGTCAATTCCCGAGGATCCAGGTTGACTGCATAACCACCTTGGAATGCCAGGCTCTTCTCAATGGTGCCCGCGACATCACCAATGGTGGCAGTCGCGTCGGCGGTGACCGCGATGTCGCGCGGCCCGGAATCCATGACCAAGGTGAGTTTGATTTTCACGACGACTCCTAGCTCATGTCCACATGCGATCTGGCTGGGCGGCGAGTCGAGTGATCGTGTGGTGCGGGGTCTGGCACGGCTCACCTGAGTTCGATGCTAGCAGGAAGCCACGATTCGCAAATATTCAATGCCATGATCGCTAAGCCTGGATGCACCGATCGTTGGCGTACATTGCCGGGCCTCGCCATAATAATCAGGTGAGTTCCCGTGTACGTCTGGCATCTGCTGACAATGCCGATGCCGAGATCGTCCACCTGCTGGAAGGCACTGATACGGTCATACGCCTGGTTGATCCGTCACATCATCCACCCGAGATTGACGAATCCCAGATCCCCGCCGACTTCACCGGCGTCTTGGTGGCCACCTCCGGTTCCACCGGATCCCCCAAAACCGTGATGCTCTCCCGTCGTGCCATGATCGCCGCGGCCGAGGCGACCCACGCCCGGCTCGGCGGCCCGGGCGCCTGGGCGAACCCCCTTCCCACCTGGTACGTCGCCGGCCTGATGACCCGCGTACGGGCAATAGTCGCAGGCATGCCCCACCACGACGTCTCCGCGCATCTGGAGGATCTCCCGCGACCAGGCACCCGTGCGTACCTCTCCCTCGTCCCCGCCCAACTTCACCGCTGCCTGTCCGACCACGACATCCTCGCGCGTCTGACCGCCTACGAAGCCGTCCTGATCGGCGGCATGGCCCTGGACGCCGGCCTGCGCCACCGAGCCGAACAAGCTGGAGTCAGGATCGTCACCACCTATGGCATGAGCGAAACCTGTGGCGGTGTCGTCTACGACGACGTCCCTCTCGACCCAGTGTCCGTCCAAATTCTCGGCCTCCCCACCGATGCTCCGATGACACCCGACGTTGATCCCAATACCCTCGATCTCCCAGACCCCGCAGCGACACCGCGCCCACCGATTCTCACCGAAGCCCCACAGCCGACCAGACCAGCCTCATCTCCACCGGCCCAAGCACCGGCTCCACCAACCCCCACCGTCGGTGGCAGGATCGTCCTCACCACCCCCACCCTGTTCGACGGCTACGTCGGCAACCCCACTGCCACCGCCCAGGTCCGCCACAACGGCTCGTTCCTCACCTCAGACCGAGGCCGATTCGACAACGGCCGCCTGACTGTCCTCGGCCGGGTGGACGAGGTCGTACAATCTGGTGGCGTCAACGTCGACCTCGCCCACATCCAACGACTCCTGGACCGCCTCTTTCCCCATGCCGTCGCCTGTTTCGCCACACCCGACCCGGTCTGGGGCTCGACAGTCCTCGTCGCCTCCACCGGCCCGTCTCTAGAATCAATCCGCCACGAACTAGCCCCGTTGGTCGGATCCCCCGCCTGTCCGAGGGGGATCGTGCGGGTTGACGCCCTACCCTTGACATCCTCTGGCAAGATTGACCGTGCAGCGCTGACCAGGAGGTGGACCGACAATGGCGACCGTGCATGAATGGCTGGAGGGAGCCCGTGTCAGGACTCTCCCCGCCTCGACATCGCCAGTTTTCGCCGGTACGGGGGTCGCCTGGTTCACCGTGACCCGCACCGACCCGCCCTTCGGCGACCAATTCTCGCCCTGGACCCTGCTCACCCCCATCCTCTGCCTGCTGGTGGCCTTGGGCATGCAGATCGGATCGAACTTCTCGAACGACTACTCCGACGGAATCCGCGGCACCGACGCCCACCGGGTGGGCCCGATGCGCCTGGTCGGCTCCGGCTTGGTCGCCCCACCTGTCGTCAAACGTGCCGCCTGGATCTCCTTCGGCATCGCCTGCCTGGTCGGACTCGTCCTGGTGGCCCACGCCACCAACATGTTCTCTGGTTCGACCTGGGCAACTCTGTTCTCCGATCCGGGCTCCGTCGCCGGACAAGTACTCATCCCCATTGTCTTGATCCTGATCGGCGCCGCCTGCGTCCTGGCCGCCTGGTACTATACCGGCGGAAAGCGCCCCTATGGCTACGCCGGTTTCGGCGAGTTCTTCGTCTTCATCTTCTTCGGCCTGGTCGCCGCCGTCGGAACAACCTTCGTCCAAGCCCCCTGGATCTGTGCCGCCTGTGCCACGCAGCCCGCTTGTTCGCCATGCGCCCGCGATATCGCCTGGGCCCCTGCCCTCCTGACCGGAGTCGTCATGGGCTGCCTGGCGATGGCCATCCTGGTGGCCAATAACCTGCGCGACCTGGCCTCGGACCAGAACGCCGGAAAGATAACATTGCCAGTACGCCTGGGAGACCGCCGTACGCGGATACTCTACGTCGCCCTCATCGCTGTCTCAGCCGTGGGACTGATCGTCATCTCGGCTCTGACAACCTGGTTCGCCCTGCTCAGCCTCCTCGGCCTGGTCGTGATCCTCCGCCCGGTGAGCCGAGTGATCGCAGGTGCGACAGGCCGCGAACTGATCCACGTCCTGAAGATGACAGGCGTGTCGGAACTGGTCACCGCCCTCCTGCTGGGCGTGGGCCTCGGAATCGGGTGGTGGCATGGCTGACACACATGTCTTTTCCATTCCGATGCCCATCCGCTTCCGCGGAATCACCGTCCGGCAAGGAATGCTGATCCGCGGCGAGGCAGGCTGGGCCGAGTGGAGTCCCTTCCTCGAGTACGGCACCGCCGAAGCCGCGGCCTGGCTACACGCCACCATGGAGGCCGCCAACTGCGGATACCCACCGCCGGTGCGCAACCGCGTACCCGTCAATGTGACCATTCCAGCCGTCGATCCCACAACGGCCCATCGCCTGGCCAGTCAATCCGGTTGCCGTACCGCCAAAGTCAAGGTGGCCGAACCGCGCCAGACCCTGGCCGACGACATCGCCCGGGTCGAAGCCGTACGCGATGCCCTGGGCCCCCACGGCAAGCTGCGGATCGACGCCAACGGTGGCTGGGACACCGCCCAGGCCGACAAGGCGCTCAGGCAGTTGTCCCGTTTCGAGCTGGAGTACGCCGAACAGCCCTGCGCCTCGGTCGAAGAGCTGGCGGCCCTTCGCTCCAAGCCGGGCTGCCCGGTCAAGATCGCAGCCGACGAGTCGATCCGTAAAACCGGAGACCCTCGTCGTGTCGTCCGCCTTCACGCCGCCGATGTGGCCGTCCTGAAGGTACAACCCCTGACCGGAGTACGCGCCTGCCTGAACCTGGCCGAAGACCTGGGCATCGACGTGGTGGTGTCCTCCGCAGTCGAAACCTCAGTCGGACTGCGAGCCGGGATCGCCCTCGCCGCCGCTCTGCCCGAGTTGCCGTACGCCTGCGGGCTGAACACCCTCCCGCTGCTGAGCACCGACATTGTGACAGATCCCTTGATCGCCCGCGACGGCTGGATCGAGGTACGTGACGTCCACATCGATCCCACCCGACTCGACGAGGTCCGGGCTGACGACCAGACCACCGCCTGGTGGCAGGACCGACTCACCCAGTGCCGTCAGGAGGCTACGCGTGGATAACACCATGGACCCCCCATTGTCTGCCTCTCCTGTGCAGGGAGGAATCACCCCCAGCCAGACTCGCGTCGATGGACAGCCATCGCCTTTGACCGTGGGGGGTGGAGTCACACGTGATGACTCTGCCTTTGATGGAACGTCTCCATCTCCTCTGGCCGGCGCAATCATCCTTGATGAACTGGCCGCCCTGGGTATCACCGATGTCGTGTGCTGCCCCGGGTCGCGTAGCGCGCCGCTGGCCTATGCTGCTGCCCATCTCGAGGCCGAGAACCGAATCCGCCTCCACATCCGCCTGGACGAGCGCAGCGCCGGGTTCTTCGCCCTGGGAATCGCCAAGGCGACCAGGCGTGCTGTTCCCATCATCACCACCTCGGGCACCGCAGTCGCCAACCTCGCCCCGGCCCTGGCCGAATCCCGCCACGCCCACGTACCCTTAATCGCCCTGACCGCCGACCGGCCGTCGAACCTGGTCGGAACCGGTGCCAACCAGACAACCGATCAACTCGGCATCTTCGGCACAATGCCCCTTCAGGTCGCCCGGATTCAGTCCTCCGACCAGTCGCCTCAGGCCTGGAGAGCAGCAGTACGCCGGGCTGTCATCACCGCTGAAGGACGGATCAGTCTCAGACCCGGTCCGGTCCAGATCAATGTCGAATTGGCCGAGCCGCTGATGGGGGCGCCGACGCTCCTCCCGGCCAGAACCCCGTTCCACGTCAATCCCGCCCGCACAGCAGAACGAGTGACCATCGATCCTGGCGCAGGCACAGTCATCGTAGCCGGAGATATGCCACCTGACCAGGGACGATGGTGGGCCGCCGAAGCCAGTCAAGCTCACATCCCGCTCCTGGCGGAACCGTCGTCCAATGCCCGCAGCGGCTCAGCCGCCATCTGTGGCTACCGGCACCTGTTGCCCGGTTTTTCTGCTTCGATCCAGCGTGTCATCGTGACTGGCCACCCAACTCTCTCCCGCCCGGTCACGGCCTTGCTGAGCCGGCGCGACATCGAGATCATCGCCGTGGATGCGTCGGGGGAGTGGCCCGACCCCGGCTGGGCCGTTTCCCGCGTCGTACCCGCTGTGACCCTGGGTGCGGGCGACACCTCATGGATGAACTCCTGGACGACCGCCGATCGCATCTTCCAAGCCCGCATGGACGCCACCTCTCACTGGTCCGGTGAGACGATCGCCGCCACGGTGATGGCCGCTCTGTCAAGTACCGACACCCTGGTCCTGGGTTCGTCCAACCCGATCCGGGACGCCGATCTGGCCCCGATCAGCTCTCATCCGCCCCAGGTGTACGCCAATCGCGGCCTGGCAGGCATCGACGGAACAATCGCCACAGCCCTCGGGATCGCAACAGGCCTGGGCCAGCGTGTGACGGCTCTGGTCGGCGATCTGACAGCCCTGCACGACATCTCCGCCCTGGCCAGACCCCACTTGGAAACCACCATCGATCTGACCATCGTGGTGGCCGACGATCACGGTGGATCCCTGTTCGCGACGCTGGAATACGGTGCTCCCCGCTCGCAGATCGGTGATCTCGCCGATTTCTTTGAGCGGCTTTTCGGCGTCCCCATGGATGTCGACCTGGCCCAGGTGTCACGGGGGTTCGGGGCTACCGTCACCCCGGTTGACAGCCTGCCAACCTTGAAAAGTGCTTTAAATTCTCTCAGGCCGGGAGTGCACCTCATCCACGCCAGCGTGGAACGGCAAACCCGTACTGACCAGGAGAAAAACTTGGCCAAGTGGGGCCGAGAAGCCGTCCACGAGGCCATGCGAAGACGCTGATTTTTGCCGACAAATCCGCCCCGGAACCCGAATCTGAGCATCCATCGACGCTACCTTGAGCTTATTGCCCAGTTTTAGTGATCACGGTATTCTGGACGAGGCCCGGGAGCGAGCAGGGTTGACAGATTTTCTGAATATCTCTTAGAGTCTTTTCAGGAAGTGGGGCGGTGGAAGGATGGTCATGAGGCCAAGGTGGAAACGCGCCGTACTAGTGTTGTGCACCGTACTAGGTATGTCTCTAGCCTTGTCACCTGCCCAAGCCGGGGCTGATCCCGCCACTGCGTCGCCAAGTCCGAAAGCCTCGTCGACCGGTGACACCACCATCGTGGATGTCCGCGCCCAACTGGACGATTTGCAGCAGCAGCAAGAAGATCTGGTGGTCCAGAAGGCCCAGGCTCAAGACAAACTCACGGCCTCCAAGAACCAGTTGACGACCACCCAAACCCAGATTGCCGCGCAGAAGCAGCAACTGTCGGTCCTCAAGACCCAACTCGGCCAGATCGCCTTGCAGCAGTTCCAAGACCGCGGACTCAACACGACAGCGATGATCCTGGCCAGTTCCACCTCGGACGATCTGCTCAACTACATGACGGCGATGCAGCAGGTCTCCGACACCACCAACACGTTGTTCACCACGTACCAGGTCCAGCAGGCCACGCTCCAGGATCTCGAAAACACCGAGCAGGCCACGATCAACGCCATCTCCGAGGAGCAGTCCAGCATCGATACCTTGAACAAGCAGACCTCGGACAAGATCGCCCAGACCTCCTTGCTGTTGAACTCGATGATCGCCATTGCCGCCGCCGTGAACAACAGCCTGGCAGGCGTCGATGCTGTGGGCGCAGGCGTGACAGACCCGACTCTGAAGGTTCCCGATCCCTCCCCGGCCCTGAAGTCTCCGCTGATCTCATATAAGATCACCTCCCCCTTCGGAATGAGGATTCATCCCATCACCGGGGCCTACACCTTCCACGACGGTCTGGACATGGCCGCCTCCTGCGGTACAACGATCGTAGCTCCCGGAAACGGCTTCGTCATGGACTACTACTGGGCCGGCGCCTACGGCAATCGTCTCGTCATCGACAATGGCATCATCAACGGTCATCACGTCGTCACGAGTTTCAACCATCTCTCGGGCGGAATCGCCCAACCCGGTACGTCTGTTGTCCAAGGTCAGGCAGTGGCTCTTGTCGGTACGACAGGAGAGTCCACGGGTTGCCACTTGCATTACATGGTGTGGTCGGATGGACAGATCGAGGATCCGGCCACTTATCTCGGGTAACTCCCCTTGTCAGAGCCAGGAAAGTTGGGATCTCGGAGTGGACCGGTCGGTCAGGGGGTGACAAGCAGTGGTAAAGTTGACCGGCAAGGGGGGAGTTCCAGGGATATCAATTGGACCAGGTACTGAGGATCCCTTAGAATTTCCTCAGGAATAGTGGAGGTAGTGAATGGCACACTGGAAGCGACCGGGGATTGCACTGATGTCAGTACTCCTGACAGCGAGCCTCGCGTGGCTGGGGCAGCCACTGGCGAACGGTGATGCGTTGAGCGACGCCAAGGCCAGGCTTTCCGAACTTCAAGGAGAAGCCAGCCAGGCCGACGAACAATATAACCAGGTTCAAGCCAGCCTCGATGCGGCCCAAGCCAAACTGCAACAGACTCAGTCCGACATCGCAACTCAACAGCAGCAGGTGGAGGCACTGCGCCAGCAAGTGGCCGTCGTGTCGCTCCAGCAGTTCCAGGACCGCGGAATCTCGTCGACTCTGGCCCTGTTCACAGCCTCCAACCAGGATGAGGCCCTCAACAAGCTCGTCATGTCCTCCATGGTGGCCGACGCCACGACGGCAATCCTGCAGAATTACCAGATGAGCCAGGCGACCCTGGTGAGTTTGCAATCTGAGCAGCAGGCCACCGTCACTGCGATCCAGGCTGATCAGCAGAAGCAGCAGGAACTGAAGAACGAGGCAAGCCAAAAAGTCGCCGCTGCCCAACAGGTCGTCAGCCGGTTGAGCGCGCAGCAGCAGGCAGCTATCGCTTCCTCCAATGCTGCCGCCGGTGCCGCAGCCACGAAGTCGTACACGCCGCCTCCGCCGGTCCAGAACGGGGCTGAGGCCCAGGCGATCGTCGATTGGGCGATGGCCCGTGTCGGCCTGCCGTACGTCTATGGCGGCGCCGGTCCGAATTCCTACGATTGTTCCGGCTTTACCATGCAAGCGTTTGCAACAGTCGGCATCAAGCTCGCGCACAGCGCCGGTGCCCAGTTCCACGTCGGCGTACCTGTGGCCAAGTCAGACCTGCAACCCGGTGACCTGGTCTTCTTCTACTCAGGCCCCGGACACGTCGGGATCTATGTGGGCGGCGGCATGCTGGTTGACGCTCGCAACGAGCGTGTCGGAGTCGTCTACACGTCCATGGACAACGGCATGCCCTTCGTTGGCGCCCGCCGTCTCCTGTAGCGCGGTCACGCACGACCTTCTCACACCGTACCGTCGTCGTCGCTTGGCCCTTGGGCGTGGGTCACATGCCATAAGGTGACGCTCACCCCCGCCACAAAGCACGCGACAGCAATCCAGCCCATCCATGTGGGCAACGGCAGAGGAGTCATTTTCGCGATGGCGATCAGCAATCCGGCTGCGATCAACCCCAGTCCCCAGCGAATCGGCAGTGACAGTGTCCACACGGTGGCGGGCACTTCCTGGTAGCTCGCGTCGTCGTCGTACAAATTGAGGTGAAAGTCCGGAAGCGGTCCTGGATCAGAAGTGACAGGCGGTGCCGGAGCCGGGGCAGGAGGAGTCCACTTTTCGTCGAACTCCTGCTTGACGATGTCGGCGAAGGTCTCATCCTCATCACGCATACCTTGATGATAGATCATCCACCGGGTTCTCGATGGGCGTGGGAACAGTCTTTATTTCTATCTCAGCGACATCTCACGCGAGCCCGGCCAGTACGACGCCAGGCTGGCTTCCGGCGGGCGCACCTGGACAGTCAACATGTCCACACCCGCGGGCGCGGCACGCATGAATCAGCGCGTACAGGTTAAGGTTGGGAGAAGCCATCCAAAAAAGAGGAAAGCACACCATGTTCTATTCGACGGTCAAGGTTCTCTTGTCACCCCTCTGCTTTCTCTTGTTCTGGCCCGTCCTCAAGGGCAAAGAGAACATCCCCGAGAAGGGACCGGCCATTTTCGCCACGAACCATCTCGGAACGGGGGAAAGCTTCTTGTTGGTGGCCCTCGTCCCCCCACAGATCACCTTCCCAGCGAAACAAGAGCTTTTCCGCACAGACACTTTCTTCCGCCGCATCCTGGCCTGGTTCCTCAGGCGCATGCACCAGGTCCCGATGGATCGCTCGGGTGGGACCGCTGCGGCCGATGCCATGGGGTCGGTCTACAAGGTCTTGGCCGATGGCGGCTTCGTGGCCATCCACCCCGAGGGCCATCGCTCCCCGGATGGGCGGATGTACAAAGGCCGGACCGGGGTGGCCCGCCTGGCCCTCACCGCTGACGCGCCAGTGATCCCGGTCGGCTGTTTCAGGACCCGTTTCACCCGCAAGTGGCTGCCCTTTCCGTGGCTGTTCCGTCCGGAACTGCGCGTCGGTGTGCCGTTTCGTTTCCCTCAAGAGATGCGCAGACAATTCCTCGAGGCCGCCAATCACACCGAATCGCACACGGTGCTGCGCCAGGCCACCGACGAGGTCATGCAGCACATCCAACAGATCACCGGGCAGGAAATGGTGGATGAGTATTCGTACCATCCCAAGGGAACCGGCTCTGGCCACTGACCGAGAATTGGGCCTCGTCACGGGCACGATCGCTAGTCTGGTCAGGTGACCGATGGCGTACCTCCTCTTGATGTCCTGCATGCCCTGCATCCTCCGCAGCAACCGGAGTACGACGATCCTGTGCTGGTCGACAGGGTCCTGGATCAACTCCACGCTCTTCCGCCCCTGGTTTTCGCCGGCGAATGCGATGCTCTGAAGGAAAAGATTGCCGATGCGGCTGAGGGAAAGGCCTTCGTCCTCCAGGGTGGGGATTGCGCCGAGACCTTCGAGGCAGTCACGGCGTCGTCGATCCGCGGCCGCCTGCGAGTTCTACTGTCAATGGCCGTTGTTCTGACCTATGCCGCTGAAGTCCCCGTCGTCAAGATCGGGCGCATCGCCGGTCAGTTCGCCAAACCGAGAACCTCCCAGTACGAGACCCGCGGCGATGTCTCGTTGCCCGCTTATCGCGGCGACGCCGTCAACGGCTTCGAATTCACCGAGGAGGCCCGCCGCCATGACCCGCGCAGGCTCCTCCAGGTTTACAACTCCTCGGCTGCGACATTAAATCTTGTCCGTGCTTTCACCAAGGGCGGCTTCGCCGACCTCAGGCTGATGCACTCATGGAACGCGGATTTTGTCCGTACGGCTCATGTTTCTCAAAGGTACGAGCAACTCACTGATGAGATCAACCGGGCTCTCGCCTTCATGATCGCCTGCGGGGTCAGTGACGACGCCTTCAGCACAGTCGACTTCTATGCCAGTCACGAGGCTCTCCTGATCGACTATGAACACGCCATGACCAGGATCGATTCCCGCACCGAGACTCCGTACAACGTGGGTGGCCATCTGCTGTGGATAGGGGATCGTACCCGTCAACTCGATGGCGCCCATGTTCAGTTACTCCGGGCATTGCACAACCCTGTTGGGCTGAAGGTTGGTCCCTCTGCGAAGCCCGAGGAAGTCGTCAGTCTGGTCGAAACTCTGGATCCTGACCGCGCGCCGGGCCGACTGACCCTCATCACACGGATGGGTTGCCGTCAGGTACGAACTGCGCTACCACCCATCGTCGAAGCCGTCGAGGCCACCGGTCGCAAGGTGTGCTGGGTCTGCGATCCGATGCACGGAAACACCTTCTCCTCGGCCAATGGCTACAAGACCCGCTCGTTCTCCGATGTGACCGACGAGGTCAGCGGATTCTTCGATGTCCACGCGAGCCTCGGCACCTGGCCTGGAGGCATCCATGTCGAGTTGACAGGCGACGATGTGACCGAATGCGTGGGCGGGGTGGTCGAATTGAAGGAAGAGGATCTGGCCCATCGCTACGAGACCGCTTGCGACCCCCGGCTGAACCGGGCACAATCCCTGGAACTGGCCTTCATGGTGGCAGACCGGCTGTCTACCATGGACCGGCCTCACGCCGATTTCGTGGGCATGGATTTCTGACCAGTTGGATCCAGGGACGATAGTTTTCCCATTCTGTAGTCGGCCGTGTCCGCTCCAGACCAGCATGACTAGGCTGAGATTCATGGACTTGCGAAGTGACACCGTTACGGCACCCACCACTGCCATGCGCGAGGCAATGGCCACGGCTGAGGTCGGAGATGACGTCTATGCCGAAGACCCGACGATCGCGCACCTGGAAGCCCGAGGCGCCGAACTGCTGGGCCAAGAAGCAGCCTTGTTCTGTGTCTCAGGGTCGATGGCCAACCTGTTAGGGGTGTGGCTGTGCGCCGAGCGTGGCACCGAGATCCTCTGCGACGAGTTGGCCCATATCGTCCGTGCCGAAATGGGAGCCCATGGCGCCGTCCACGGAATCACCACCCGGACCTGGTCGTCGCCTGGCGGTGTGGCCCGCCTGGAGGACATCGAATCACTGGTGTCATTCGAGGGCGGCCACTTGGTCAAGACATCTGCGGTCGAAGTGGAAAACAGCATGAATTTCGCCGGAGGAGCGATCCAACCCCTGAATAATCTCCAGCAAATCTCCCAGTTCTGCCACGACCATGGTTTGAACCTGCATCTGGACGGCGCCAGGCTCGGCAACGCCTGCGTGGCCAATTCAACCAGTCTGGCCGACTATGGGAGCCTGGCCACCACCGTCACTTTCTGCTTGTCGAAGGGATTGGGAGCCCCGGTCGGCAGTCTGCTGGCCTCCACCTCGGACAATATCGCCCGGGCCCGTGTCGAACGCAAGCGACTGGGCGGCGGGTGGCGCCAAGCCGGAATCCTGGCAGCAGCCGGGCTCTACGCCCTGGACCACAACATCGCCCGTCTGGCCGACGACAACCGGGCCGCAGCAGCCTTGGCCGATGAGGTACGCCGCGTGGCCCCCTGGGCCGTGCCCGATGACGTACCCACAAATATCGTTGTCATTCAGACAGGTACGATGAGCGCGGACTTCATCATGGACAAGGCGGGCAAGCAGGGTCTCCAGTTGACCAAACTGGGTCCTCACCTGATTCGCGCTGTGACTCATCTGGATGTCAGCTTCGCCGAATGCGTCGAAGCCGGCAGAATCATCGCAACCATCCTGAGTGAAGCGGAACCATCATGAGGATCGCTCACCTGGGTCATTCCACCGTGATGGTGGAGACCGCCCGGAGCAGAATACTGATCGACCCGGGAAACTACAGTTCAGCGTGGCACGACGTCACCGATCTGGACGCCATTGTGGTCACCCACGCCCATCCGGACCACGTCGATCCCGAGTGGTTCCCGGTCCTGGCTGCGACGAATCCTCAAGCCAAAATCCTTGTCGAACCCGGCGTCCTGCAGCTGGTGGACATCCCCCGGGCGGAAAGATTCCCGGCCGGATCCTCGTTCACCATCGGGAAAACGAAGATCGAAGGGGTTGGCGGTCTTCACGCCATCATCCACCGGGACATCCCCCGGATCGGCAACGTCGGAATCATGGTGCGAACCCTGGGCGAGCCGCAGTTTTTCCACCCGGGCGACTGCCTGGACACCATTCCCCAGGGCGTGGATATTCTCGCGGCGCCAGCCCACGGCCCCTGGTGCGCGATGAAGGAAATCATCGACTTCATCCGCGACATCAAAGCGCCTCAGGGTTTCCTCATCCACGACGGCCTGATCAACGAGACCGGCTGGGGGTTGTCTTTCGCCCGGTTCAATGAGATGACCCCAACCGTGTTCTCTGACTTGCGCAGTGGGCAGTTCGTCAGCCTCTGACACCCAGTAACCTGCGGGCCTTTTCACCCACAGGCCGAGGCACCTCAGACGATATTGAGAGTGACCGTCGATCCCTGGGGTGCCATGGCCCCGGCCTTGGGATCGGTGCTCGCCGCGAAACCGACCGGAGTCCCGACGGGATTGACGTTCTTCACCGTCACAACGAAGCCGGCTTGAGTCAACGCGGTCGTCGCATCTGCCCGGGACATCCCCCATACCGTGGGCACGGCCACCATGACCGGTCCTTTGGAAATCACCAGCGTGATGGTGTCACCATGAAATCCGTTCCCACTAGGAGGATCTTGGCTGATGACACTGCCTTGGGGCACGCTTGCCGAGTTGTCCTCACTGGTGGTGACCTGGAATCCCGCACCCGTCAGCCCCTGGGTCGCCTCGTCTTGAGTCTTGCCCACGTAGGAGTCGATGGGGATAGGCTGGCGCCCCTTCGACACGGTCAAGTCGATGGGTGTGTTGGGCTTGAGGCTGGCCCCCGGGTTCTGTGACGCAAACATGACTTGCCCCTCGGGCACCGTCTCACTCCAAGACTGTGTGATTGTTCCTTGCGCCAGGTGGTTGTTCAGGATCGCCGCCACCGCGTCGTCTTGGCTCAACCCCACGACAGTGGGCATGGAATAGCGCTCCTGTCCTTTCGAGATGTACGCCGTGATGGTCGAGCCCTTCCTGACCCGCGACCCTTGTTGGGGATCAGTACGGATCACCTGTCCCACCGCCACCGTCTCCGAATACTCGGGCAGGGTGGTCAGGCTCAGTGATTTGGACACCGCCTGTGTCCGGGCATCTTGTTCGGTCAGTCCCGCCACATCGGGCACTGAGGTCCACCGTCCGACCGCCAGCCACCAACTCAGCCCGCCGGCGACCAGCAGGACAACCAAAACGACAATGAGTGTGACCAGTGGTTTCCGCTTGGTCTTCTGCTGGGCCGGAGGATGGCCTGCCCCTGGTTTGGCCGGGCTCTGCGGCCTGGCTGTCGCCAGTTTGGTGGCCGCCACAGGCACAATCGGATGAACGGGGGTGTTTTCTTTCACCTCAGGCACGGCCGAGGCTGGATGAGATGTCTGATCAACCGCGCCGGGAGCGGTACGAAGCACACCCGAGCCCGCAAGGAACTCTTGAGCCAGTTTCGGGTCGCTCATCCGCCCTTCGTCCAGGGCCCTGCGGGCTTTGGCGATGAGTTCTTCCAGATGCCGCCCGTCCACGGGACGCCGGTCGGGATTGCGCGAGGTACAACTGGTCACGAGCGCATCGACGTAGTCGGGAACCTTCGTCCGGGCTGGTCCTTCGAGCCCCTGAGACGGGGGAGGGATGTCGACGTGCACATGCTTGTAGATGACCTGTGACAGATCCTCGCCAACGTGGGGCTTCTTTCCGGTCAGCATCTCGTACATCACGATGCCCGTGGAATAGATGTCCGAAGCCTTCCCGGCCGATCCGGACTGTGGGATCTCAGGGGCGATGTAGCTCATCGTTCCCATCAGAACCCCTTGTGAGGCAGTCGATGTCTGCGCGGTGATGTTCTTCGCCAGGCCGAAATCGGTGACTTTGACCTGTCCGTCGTTGGTGATCAGGATGTTCTCCGGCTTGATATCCCGATGGATGATGTCAGCGTCGTGCGCAGCCGCCAGGGCCTTGGCCACCTCATGTGCGTACGTCAGCGCGAGTGAGGGGGGCAGCGGAGCCGATGAGGAGATGATCGATCTCAGCGACTGGCCATGGATAAACTCCATGACGATGTACGAACGCTCTCCGGAATGCCCCTGGTCGAAGACCGCCACGATGTTCGGATGGGACAAGATGGCAGCCGCCCGCGCCTCCCGGTCGAACCGTTTGGCATAGTCCGGATCTCCCGACAGGTCGGAGTGAATTACCTTGACAGCCACGGTTCGCCCCAGTCGCCGATCGATACCCCGGTAAACGACTGCTGTTCCCCCCCGGTTGACTCGTGCGATCAGTTCGTAGCGTCCACCCAGGACAGAGCCGATCAGGCTGTCGCTTTGGGACACAGACACGAGTACTCCTGGTATGAGAGAGATTAATCCATACTCGAGTGTAGGAGAATACCAGTAAGTTTCTGCGAGGCGCACCGAAGCTCGCAGTCCTTTGCCCGCCTACCCTCCACGCACAAATATGTGTGTTCAACCCGAATCCACCGATCGCTTGCGTCGCGAGCGGGCTGCTGCGCGATCGGTGCATTCGGGTAAAGCGGGGTCCCCACCGCCCCTGTCACCTGGTAGTGTGTGGTTATTTCCAGGCTCACCATGGCCGCTGACCTGGAAACAGCAGGACGACAAGGAGTGCGATAAGGGTGGAGGCAATCGAGCATGAAATATGCCTGGACAACCCCCGCCTTCCGGTGGGATGCCCCTCGGCACGCAAGCGACCAGGAGCTTCGCATGAATCGAGGAGAATAAGATGGCAATGAAACTTGATCCACACCAACCGCTGGGCGAGGATTTCACAGCTGCCGTACAAGCGAGTCTTGACCACTTCATCGACACTCAGCGCGACCTGTTGGCCGAAACGGGCGAGCGGCTGACCATCATCTGGGACGAGGTCGCCCACTTCACCAGAGGCGGCAAGAGGATGCGCCCGGCCTTCTGCTATTGGGGGTACGTGGCTGTCGCCGGCTCCGACTCCAATCCTCCCCACGCTGTGATGGACATCGCCTCAAGTCTGGACCTGCTCCACCTGTTCGCCCTGGTCCACGACGATCTCATCGACGCTTCGGACACCCGCAGAGGGGCACCGGCTGCCCACCGTTTCTTCGAGAACTACCACCGCGAGAACTCCTGGCAAGGCGACAGTGAGGAATTCGGCCGCAATGCAGCTCTGCTCCTGGGGGACTTGTTGTTCGGCTGGTCCTTGGCGATGGTGGAGCAGACGACCTTGTCATCGGAAAGGCTCAAGCGCGCCAGACCCTACCTGGACGCCATGAGGTCGGAGGTCTTAGCTGGTCAGTTCCTGGATGTCCTCCATCAGGTACGCCCCTCTGCCGACAAGGATGTCGTGGCCGACGCCAAACTGGTGATGGAATTCAAGACCGCCAAATACACGGTGTCACGCCCGGTCCAGATCGGAGCCGCCCTCGCCTTGGCCTCGGATGGCATCCAGCAGGGTTTGGGCAGATTCGGCGCCCACGTCGGCTACGCCTTCCAGATGCGTGACGACCTGCTCGGTGTCTTCGGCGATCCAGCCGTGACGGGCAAGCCGGCCGGAGACGACCTGCGCCAGGGAAAACAGACCGCACTGATCGGCTATGCTCTCAAGGGCGCGTCACCGTCCGAGGTCACGCGTCTGAAGCAGATCCTGGGCAACCCGGATGTGACGGAGGAAGCGATCGACCAGGCACGCCAGATTCTCACAGATTCTGGCGCCGTCGCGTCAACAGAAAAGGCAATCATGAGGGAAGCAGCAGCGGGAATGAAACATCTGCATCGCCTGGACCTGTCAGCCGAAGGCGCGTACGCCTTGATGGCCCTCGTCCACGCGGCCGTGGAGCGTACCGCATGAAGATCTCCCAACTTTTATCCCAAGCCGAGGCCCCGGTCTTTGCGTTCGAGTTCTTCCCCCCCAAAGACGACGCCGGCCAGGAGAGCCTCTGGCAGACCCTGGCAAGATTAGTTCCCCTGGGCCCCGATTTCGTCTCCGTCACCTACGGCGCCAACGGTTCCCAGCGCGAACGCACCGTGGCCCTGACCAAGCGCCTGTCCGCCGAAACGGGCATGAGGACCGTGGCCCATCTCACCTGCGTTGGCCAGTCGGTGTCGGATGTGACCAGGGTCATCGATGAGTACGCTGCCAACGGTCTGCGCGACATTCTGGCCATCCGGGGCGACATGCCAGGAGGCCCCACCGTGGCGTGGGAACCCCATCCGTCAGGTCTGCACAACGCGACCCAACTGGTAGAACTGATCCGCTCCAAGGGCGACTTCAGCGTAGGTGTGGCTGCCTTCCCCGATCCCCATCCAGCCCAACGCGACCCCAACCTGGATGCCCGCATCCTCAAGGACAAGTGGCAAGCCGGAGCCGATTTCGCCATCACACAACTATTCTTTTCCGCAGACTCTTATTTCAACCTTGTCGACCGTGTACGCTCAATCGGCTGCGACATCCCGATCCTTCCAGGCATCATGCCCATCACGCTGATTTCCCAGGTGATGAAGTTCGCCGAGATGAGCGGTGCCGCAGTCCCCGAATCCATCCGTACCCGCCTCGACGCAGTGGCCCACGATCCCGCAGCCGTACGAACAACAGGCACCCAAATCTGTACCGAACTCTCCCAAGAACTCCTCGACCGTGGTGCCCCCGGCCTCCAATTTTTCACCCAGAACCGCTCCACAGCCACCCAGTCCATCTGGAAGAGCGTCCGTCCCACTCCACATCCCGGCTAGCCCATAGCCCGAATCCACCGATCCATGGCTGCAACGCGACCGGGTGCCGGCACGCTGACTCGCCGGTCACCGTCCAACTTCACCTCCAGTCTGCCCTCACGGCAACCATCGACCCATTGCACCCCTCTGTACGGGAAGGTGAGTTCGCTCATCGTCAGTGGCACGCGTAAACAGTGCGCCCCCCCTGATGGCACTCATCTGTACGGGAAGGTGAGTTCTCTCATTGTCGGGGGCACGCGTAAACAGTGCGTCCCCCCGCTAATGACACTCAGATGTACGGGAGGGTGAGTTTGCTCAATGTCGGGGGCACGCGTAAACAGTGCGTCCCCCCTGATGACACTCAGATGTACGGGAAGGTGAGTTCTCTCAGCGTCGGGGGCACGCGTAAACAGTGCGCCCTCCCACTAATGACACTCATCTGTACGGGAGGGTGAGTTTGCTCAATGTCGGGGGCACGCGTAAACAGTGCATACTCACTAATGGCACTCATCTGTACGGGAGGGTGAGTTTGCTCATTGTCGGGGGCACGCGTAAACAGTGCGTCCCCCCTGATGACACTCAGATGTACGGGAGGGTGAGTTCTCTCAATGTCGGGGGCACGCGTGAACAGTGCGTACTCACTGATGACATTCAGATAGTGTCGCTTACGATGCCAGCGATCGGTGGATTCAGGTGTGACTGTTCCGACCGTCCGCAACCGTTCAGACCAGATGTGCCCGCCAAGCTCCCGCCGCACCAATGTCGATGGTCACCAACTCTTGTGTCGGCCGGGTGAGGGCAACATAGAGAGTACGCGCGCCACTGACCGATGAAGAAGCAATGCTATCGGGGTCAACGACCACCACCGCGTCGAATTCCAGCCCTTTGGAGGACAGGGGATCAAGTCGGATCAACCGAGGGTCGCAGGGCAGGACGGTGCTGATGTCATCATCGTGACAGGGCAGGGCGATGATCCCAATCGTTCCCTCAGTCTCCACCAGCAACCGGTCGATTTCCGCCGACAGGACTCTCCCCAACTCCCCGACCGACGCGACCAACACCCGTGGAGGAACCCCCGTGGAACGCACAGCCTCAGGAATGTCGGTGTCCGGTTCGATACTCCTGATGTACGACGTGGCAAGGTCGTAGGTTTCCTTGGGAGAACGGTAGTTTGTCGACAACCGGAAAGATCTCTGCTGCCGGGTACCGATGAGAGCGGCCAAAGCCCGACCAGGCTCATCGCGATCAGGCCAACTGGACTGGGCAGGATCCCCGACAATCGTCCACGAGGCATTGGCTCCCCTGCGGTAGATCATTCTCCACTGCATGGGAGTGATGTCCTGTGCCTCATCCACAAGAATATGAGCGTACGTATTATGCGGCGTCCCCGATTCCAGGTTCCTGTAGTCCGTCAGACGATCGGCGATCGTCACGATCTCGTCCATGGAGTCAGAAAAGAAAATCGGCTCGTCATCTTCCTCCGGAGGAACAGGACCCAGTATGTAGGCCAACTCGTCGAGTAGCGGAATGTCGCCCACACTCCACTGGAGTGGATTGATCGAGGCGCTCAGCACGCGTCCTTGCTCAGCAGTGAGCCCCCCAAGACGGTCCAGCACGCCGGGGTCCGCCAACCACGCCAAGACCTGTGTCGGGGACAACGGAGGCCACCACTGGTCCACAAAGTTCGAGAAAGCCCAGGAACCACGCACGAGATCCGCGAACTCTTCCGGGCTGTCCACGTCGACATCATGCTGACCGAGGGACCACAACAACGAGACGAGTTCCGCCTCGGCCGTAGTTTTCGCTTCATTGTACGGAGCTCTGCTCAAACACTCATGACGAATTCTGATCAGGTCCCGGGCCGCAACTCGTATAGGATCACCCTTCACCGGTACGAGCAAGTCACGTGGCTCGACGAGTGGACGCTCCACAGCTGCGCGCAGAAGGTCAACCATCCCAAGCCCGCCCTTGATAACCCAGGCATCCTCATGATCCATGACCGACGAAGAGAATCCGAGCACATCGCTGGCCACCTGCCCCATGGCCCGCAGAGTGACTGACTCCTCCCCAAGGGCAGGCAAGACTCGTTCAATGTACTCCATGAAGATCGAGGATGGTCCCAAGACGAGCACCCCACCATTGGTGAAACGGCGTCGATAGGTGTAGAGCAGGAACGCCACCCGATGCAACCCGACGACTGTCTTGCCGGTTCCAGGCCCCCCTGTGATCACCGTGAATCCTTGGTACGGCGCGCGAATGACCTCGTCCTGCTCCGCCTGGATGGTCGCCACGATGTCCTGCATCTTGGTGCCCCGCGCCCGTTCCAGTGCCCGCATCAACGCTCCGTCACCGATAACTGTCATGCTTTCGGGCACCTCGGTCGGTATCAGCACATCGTCTTCGATGCCGATGACCTTGTCATCCCGGCACGACAGGACCCGGCGCCTCACCACCCCCATCGGTTGCACGGCGGTCGCCCGATAAAACGGCTCCGCCGCCTGGGCCCGCCAGTCAATCACCAGAGGTTCGTAGTCAGGTGTACGCACGCCCAGCCGGCCAATGTAGTTGCGTTCCTCATCGGAGGAGTCCAGTCGTCCGAAGACAAGTCCTTCGTGCTCACCATCGAGTGCAGCCATGCGACGCGCCGCCAGAAAGGCGAATGCGTCCCGCTCGAACAAAGCAGTACCGTCTTCTTCACGCATCCACGACTCACGATCGGACGTGAACCGGGCCCGTGATTCTTGTGCCAAACCTTTGGCCGACACGACGGCACGTTGTAGATGTGTGAGAACGAGATCGACGTACTCTTGCTCGGCTTGGATTTCCCTCTCCAAGGAAGACTGCATAGTCAAATGGTTTCCTCTCCCAGGTAATACCAGCATTACAGTCTAGCCCACAACGCAACGGCACAGAAGGTTCGAAGGCGGTCAGCACTGACTTGACAGGCACTCCAACCCTGGGGTAACTTTGTCTAGCCCGAAGAGACCAGGCGCAGAGCTGCAAGCTAAAAGCGCTAGTCAAAGAGGGTTTTCGTGATCAGGGATCATCTGAGGACAAGGTCCAGCAGGCACCCTGTGATCGGGATGGTTCACACACCAGAAGTTGACTTAGGTCGGCCAAACCGGTAAAGTGGACCAGGTTGCCCCAAGGGAAGGTGAGAGCCAAACCGAGGGACGCACCTGAACCTTGAGAACTCAACAGCGTGCTTAAAGTCAATGCCAAATAATGCACTAAATGAACAATAAAGTGCCCCGATTCTTGACTGAGCAATCAGATCAAGAACGGT